>Ga0099824_1001606_pt1 | contig 32074 bp, 19 predicted proteins | sample SiratrowhiteBW_FD_76837 | JGI IMG/M metagenome (GOLD analysis project Ga0099824, IMG submission 76837) | Root nodule microbial communities of legume samples collected from California, USA - Siratro white BW | ecosystem: Host-associated > Plants > Roots > Nodule | place: USA: California... | reverse complement strand
CATATTACAAAAACAAAAAATATCTAAAAAAATATATAAAAAAAAAAAAAAAAAAAATATATAAATTATGAAAAAAATATAATAAATATATATATATATATATATATATATATATATATATATATATAGTTTTAACTATTCATGATTCGGATAATCAAATAAGAATTCTCATTTGTTAAAAATTATCTGAAATTAATTTTAATATCAAATCCAATGATTTTATACATTTCAACCAGATTAAAAATGTATAAAAGAACACTTTGCTCATTATAAAAAATATAACTTAAATTTATTATTTAAATAAAAAATTATGTTTAAAACCAAAAGAATTAAAATCACTGGTAATTAAATTCAAATACTTCAAACACAACAATAACAATTTATCATCAATAAGACTTCACGATTTGAAAAAATAAAAAAACAGATAATGATAATTGTTTCTATTCCACATAACAGAAGGTTGGAAAAAATGCCAAGAGTTAGAAAAACATAATGAAATATCATCAAAAGAATCAAAACATTTAAAAGGATAACGTAGTTAAAAAATAATATTTTTCAACCAACGTGGTTAATAAATATAAATATTAAAAATATTCATAAATAAAGTAAAAAAATTAAAATTAAAATAATTTTTAAAATAAAATAAATTTATTATAAATTAAATTCTAATCAAATAAAAAATTTTATATTATGTTATTTTCTAATCGGTAGAATTTGACTGTGAAAATAAAAAAGAAATAAAAAAAATGAAAAAAAAAAAACGTATTAGAAACGAATAGAAGAGAAGATGAGAAGAGTTAATAAGATAGAAAACATGTGAACGAAAGAAGAAATAGAAAAAAGACAGAAGAAATTTTGGGCCTTGATGTTAGTTTTTACATAAAACTTAAAATGTCTAAATTAAAAGAATTTAATATAGACATTTGAGCATGTTATATATTTGTGTTGTTTTGGAGCAACTATAACAACTGTTCACTCTATTTTTCTTCTTAATTTAAAAGTTGTGCAACGGAATTAATTTCCTTAATATTTTAAATAATATAATATTTTTTATTTTATGATAAAAGTCATATAAAATTATTTTATTTTATTTTTGTAATTATAATTTCATTTTCTACCTCTTATATATTTTCTCTCACTATATATATAGTTTACGCACTTTGTATCTCCTGTATTAGATATATAGATTTGAGAGAGTTGGTTCTTGAAAGCTCAATGATTATAATATCTATACTTAAATACAAATTCTTGGTATATTAGGATGTACTTTTTATTTAAAAGTATAAGTGTTACAATTAGAAAGCTTAATAATAAAATTATATTTGAATTTTTTTTTCATTTGAGAGAAATATATTGCATGATTATATTTTTGTATGAGGTTCAAATGGATTTAAAAATTATGTTAATTTTTATTCTTTGTAGGAGAATCTAATAGTGACCTTTTAATACTACATAATATTGTATAACACCGCGTAGAGAGAACGGTACGTTGAAACTTGACTTTGGTTAAAAGGAATAAAATCTTGGTAGTTAGAAGAAATAAAATAATAAAACCAATTTCGGACAAGCATATACCATGAGAAAATTAGAGAATACTTTACGAAGGTTCATTTTACGAAGAAAAAGTTATTCAAACAAAATTAACTTTTTAATTAAATAATTATTTTATTAATTTATCAAATGTTAATTCGACCAATGCTATAATTTCATTTTCTTAACTTTCAGTTCAAATGTTACTATTTTTTGTATTTAATAATATCAATTTAATGTTATCGTATAAATATTTTCATAACTAACGTGACTCTTAAAAGATAAAAATGTATTTCAATTAAGTAATTACTTAAGGAAAAAGAAATATAAATTTGAATTATGTAAGACTACAAAAGTTATCTTAAAAATTTGAAAAGTCAATTTCTATATATTTTAACGGCATACAATAATTTTATTCACTTTCTCCTAAATGTGTTTAGCACGTTATAATAAATATCTTGTACATATATTTAAAGTCTTCAATTTGAACCTAACCTAGCTGAGTTCAACACTTCATTACCACGTCAATATCAATTAACAATGAATAAAAATTATGCAGTTTAAAAAGTTAATCAATAAAATATTCCTGAAAAGGTAAAACTAAAAGGTAAAAGTAAAATGTTACAAAACATAGACTGAAATATTATTTTTTTAGGGTAAATAAAATAATACTCACTTACTCTCACGTTCCTTGTTTATCGATCTAGAAGTGTAGGCTTTATTTGACTATACTATCTCTCGTTATTCCCACGCGTTTCCATCACTTTCTCGTTCAAATCAACGTAAAGGATATATTTTCTTAAAGGAAATCTTGTTTTTTCAGATCTATCTTTAATTTTGTGTAAACACAAACTTTAAACAAATACATTCAACACAAATTTTACTGAAGTGAATATAATAACAACTCAAAAATACTCATTTGATAATTTCAAGATTGATTGGTAATCTGAAAATATAATTCGGGAGAAAAAACTCATATAAACCTTTGCAAGAATAACTTGAGATTTTGAATGTTAAAAATAAAATTGATTTTTTGGATTTTTCTAAAGTTTTCTATATAATTAATAAGGTAGTTGGGAAAAGTCTACAATTAATAGAGTAGTTGAAAATTTTCAAATTAATTAAAAATTTAGAATGTTTTGATTATTACTATAAATAAAGTTAGTCATTTGTTATTTAAATCAAGTCAATTTGAGAAGAAAAGTCTTTTAGAGTTATTTTTTATTTTTCTTGAGTTTTTTTTTCTTTAGTTATATTATTTCACCCTTTAGTTATCACCAAATTTTCTATTTTTTCTGTTGTTTCTTTTATATTTTATATGATATCAAAGCCATAAGGACTCTAATATTGTGTGTCAAGATCTTTTGGTGAGAAAATCAACCGGTGCCTTAGAAATGGATTCAAGTGGTCATAGTGAACTTGGTATTGAGCTATTAAATCAGTCAAACTACAAAGTATGGAGTCTTATCTCGTTAATGAAGATTTGTGGGATGTTCTTGATGGGAATGATACAACTTCTTTCACAAACGAGTAAAGAAATGTCAATGCAGTCAAAATATGGAAGCAATTGAATGCAAAATCTATTTTTTAGGGCTTGTTCGATTACATCATGTTGTGCAAATCAGTCCACAAATTTTGGCAGACTCTTAACAGACTCTTCAACAAGAAAGATGAAACACGACTTCAAATTTTGGAGAATGAGCTCGCTAACATCACGCAAGATAAATTCTCAATTTCTGATTATATTTTTAAAATTAAAAATCTTTGTTTGGAGATTTCCTTGTTAAATCTATAAGAAACAATCTCGGGATAAAAAGAATTATTATGAATGTTAGTTTGTATTATAATAAAATTGGGTATGACAGGGTTCATGGTGAAAATTTATTGTTTTGTTTAAGGTTGTATAATTTAGTTTGGTATGATTATAACTTTCTTTATGTTGATAACTTCGAAGTAATGTTTTAGGTAGTTGGTGTAAGGACTTTGTTTTAATTATCTAGAAAATATTTGAAGATGGATAGTTTAACTTGGTTGAGAAAACTAGTTATGGTTAAGGTTGAATGATAAACTTTTGATTTCATTTTAGTATTAGATTTGCTTAAAATTGGACAATTATTTTTTTGTGTGGTTAACTTTGGTTAGATGGGTGTGAAAGTGAAAATAATTCTATAGACGATTAAGTTATATATTTGAAACTTGTTAGACATGTTTTTTGATAAAAAAAATGAAATAGTTGGTTTTTGAAAATTCTACATAAGTTTACTTAGTGAATGAAAATTTAGTTTATAGATTTCATCCAGAGAACCAACATCACTCCCGAAATTGAATACACTGAACATAATGGTTTATACTTTCTTGGTGGATCAAATTTTTCTCAACAAATGTAGACTCCCAGGGAGCAAGTGAAGAAAAACTTTTGTTAATTCCACTAAGTTGTAGGTGGTGAGGGAATCAATGATTTTCTAACTAGGCTTTTAGCTTTATAAATGTAGAAGCCTTAAATGTTAACTTTAGAATAACTATAGTATTATTTAATTAAAAAGAAAGTTTAAAACTCAAAGTTGTGACTATTGTAGTGGGCAAAGTCTAAACTATGACTTTTAATTCAAGTTGTTGTGATTTTTTTACTTTTAAGCTAAAGAAATTATTATTTTTGAATTTGAGGCCTTGATAGGAGTCCTAACTTATCTTCTAAACTTGGGTTGACTTGTTATGTTTAATGATTTTTGTGAAATTATTAGTGTTTTATAAATTGTTTTTGAATTTGTGATGCAATATAATGAAGTAAGACAAAATATTTTGATCTCAAGTTTGTTAAGTTAACATAGTTAGAGTTATTATTATATGAGGTATTATCTGTTTTGGAATTTGAAACTCTGTCTCACTTTTATTTATAAAAGACATTCTGAAAGATTAATTTATCGATTGTATTGAATATTATTGATTTAATTTATTTAAATGATGTAAAATGTTATGAAATGATGTTTTAGTGATTTAAATATTATGTTTACAAATTATGTATATATGAAAATTGAAGGTTAGGAGTATGAGATGATTTGTGGATTATAGTTAAATTTGTATATTAAGTTAATGATAATTTAAGTTATGTAGATTAACATGTGCCGATAAATTGAAAGAGAATTCTTACACATAGTCATTTATAGATGTCTAACTTAGATTGTAAAGAATTTGCTCTAATCCTTAAATTTTAATTTCATTTTGGTCTAAATCAGATATTAATTTCTAATAAAATAAGCTTAATACGACTATTGTTATTTGTTGATATCCTTTGTATTTTTTGTTTTGAGTTATGTATTGAAATATAAAGGAAAAATGAGTTTTTTTTTCTATATTATCTATTTAAAGGATGGCATTACAATAAAATAATTTTACGAAAAATTGTGGTATATGAAACAATGTTTTTAGCTTTTTCCATAACATTTCAGTAAGAAACACATTGTTAAAATAACTATAAGCCGAATAATATAATAGAAGTATGTAAAAAACAAATAATAAAATTTATAAAATAACATTGAGTAATCAAATATAAAATAAAAGTAAATAATATTACCTAAACACGTGCTGATTTTCCATTTTTAAAATATAAAGTTAGAAACTAGTATGAAATGTTATGTCTTTGTGTCCCTCAAGAATGCATTATAATATATAAAAAATCGAATATATTTGTCGGTGATGAACCCCCCACTCACTTGCGCCAAAGAGATAAAAGCCAATAGGATATTTTTTTTTCAATAGTTTATTACAAAAAAATCCTTCGATGGTGATTCGCCTGTGCAGTTTATTTTATTCTATCTTAAAGGTGATCATCATATGCTTTTTCCAAAAAAAAATATTTGTTTTTTAGTGTTGTAGGACTTATTATTTTATATATTGTATTATTAATATGATTATTTTCTTATCTAATTTGTTATAAATTTACATTCAACCCTAAAACCTAAATAATAAACGCATTGATTTCTTTCTCTCTCTTTTTTTTTTTTTTTATTTCAAATGGTTGTTTGATAATATTTTACTTTCAATATTATAAATTAATGATTCAAATATATATATATATATATATATATATATATATAAACAATATTTCAATTAATCATTCAAATGTTTTAAATTTTACATGTAAAAAATATGTATACATTATTTTAATTTCCTACATTTTGTTTTGTTAAAATAGGCTATATATTCTTTCACGTTCTTGAAAATGTATAATATTATTTATTTAGTTTCTAAAGACATTGAAATTTAAAACCATCCTATGAAATTAAAATTTATTATTAATGTTAGCTCTTGGATGGATAAAATTGATTAATAATTTTAGTTTTATTGGCATGATATGTCATGTGATATGTGGCCTCCCATAATGTCTTTCATGCATATAAGGACTAAATTCAAATATACTTAAAATTTAATTATGGATGGTACACACATAAATATATTTTAGGCTTAAAGTGTGTTATAGCTAAAATAATTTTATAAAAAAAGGTTTGAGTTCAGTAAAGTAAGGGTGCATATAGAAATCGAATAATTCCTTTCTAATTGTACTAAACTGGTTCTTTTTATTTATTTTCTTCTCTTCATTTTCCTTCAATATTTCTTCTTTAACTACTCCTTCTCTCACCATCTAAACCCGATATTTTTATTCCTCTCATTCCTTTGGGTTGTTTACAAGCTGGTTAAATAAAAATGTATAACATCAAATTTGAGAGTAATTTTAGTAAGATTTTATGCTTCTTCTTTTCTTCCTTTAATAAATTCATGCATGTTAAAATTGTTAGGATAAATGAGTTTTGGTAAACGTTACTATCTACATTAATGGCTCCAACAATCAAGTTTTGTTCAAGTAATATTTAAATAAAGAATTTAAAAAAGATATCATTTCAACAAGAGATTTCTCACTTAAGTAAAGAGTTAATAAAAAGGAAATAATATTTTTATTTGAGGAATATCGTTTTAATGACTATAGAAGAATGTTATTTAAGTGAGAAGATTCTCACTGAAATGAGATTGTGATAAATGATATATGGTACTGATGATTGTATTTTATAACATTTTTTTTACACGAGAATATATGATAATATAAATAAATAATCAACTCTAGAAATTAGTAATAAAGAAGAGTCAAATGGTTTTCATTTGAAACTTTTATTATCAAATTTCATATATTTGATTTGTATAATAGTAGTAGTAATAATAATAATAATAATAATAATAATAATAATAATAATAATAATAATAATAATAATAATAATAATAATAATAATAATAATAATAATAATAATAAACATTTATCAATGATTATATTTTTGAATGATTGCATATGTTATATTTATAATTTGTGTGAATGAGCTTTACATAATAGTTATACTATTTATAATTATTCATTTTAATTGCAGTAGAATCGTTACAATAATAATATCTCATTAAATAAAAAATTAAAACAATTTAAGTAGTGATTTTTGTATCCTTTGTTACTTAGGATTGTTTGTTTAGAAAAATTAATTATATTTTTAGAAATAATCGAAGAAGATGAAATAATAAAAGAAAATAGGGTTTTAATTTTAAGTGCTAAAACAAATAAAACTAGTTTTAATAAATAAAACAAAATAACGAATAAATTAGTACAGCAATATCCTTAAATCATACATGGCTGCACATTTTAAAAAAATATATTATATATTAATAGTTAGTCTAATTCATACCATTCAGGTTTTTTAACCAAGGTATCTGCATTTGAGAGTCAATAATTCATCCCCAAAAATAAACGAGGTTCATTTAGAGAGTTAAATTATTTTAATAGATATTTTTCTATATATTAAGTGTATGTTTAAGAAATAAAACTATCTAACAACTATGCATATTTATTTCATACTATAACAAGTTATTAATTTAACTCAAAATTCGTTAATCTAATACATTTACCAAATCCAATCAATCAACTACACAACTCAGTTAAAAATTCATTAAATTGAACCGTAATATATTAAACTATTACTCTTAGTGTCAATATTAATTGGCACAAGTTGTGTCCGTGATTAGGATTGATTCCAAATTTCATAGTAAATAAAACTATTACAATATTGGTATTAAATTCAGTATTTTCGTAAAAACTTAATTGTTTGCGTTCTCACACTACAGCAAATCACGAAAACGACATTAATAATCAAATGTTTTTAAGAAAGCGTCAATTCCGGTCAAATTGATACATAGTATCTCTTGAAGGAATATACTTACGCATAATAATTATATATTTCTTAAATATGGGATAAGAATGCTAATGTTTTTATCAAACAATTTAAATTACTTAATTTTTTGATAATTAATATATTATCAGGTGTGTATAAATGACAACACACTAAAACCGTCCATAATAGGGTTCAACATTCTTTTTATATATTTTGAAGTACACTAAAGAAAATCACATTTTATAGTTATATTTAATTTTTAGTTTACCTTGTTTTATTATGAAATGTATTAGACCAATCTGCTAATGTTTTAGGTAATACGGCTTAGCCATATAAACAATGTAATATATAAATATTTTTATGGTGTTATTGTTTTAGTTGCAATTTCTTAATAAATAATTTTGTTAGATATATTACAAATTATTGAAAAAAATTAAGATTGATAAGTCCCTTTAGATAATATTATTAGGGTAAGTCATATTTAAGATATTATCCATTTTAAAACTCAAAATATTATAATTTTGTCTTTAAAAAATATATCAGAAAATTAGAAAAGAAAAATGAATTTAAAAATTTCTAATGATGTGAAAGTATTAAATATATAAAAAAGATAGATAATAGAAGAAAAGTTGAATTAAATTACAAGTGATGTAAATTATTAGATTAGAAGTTGTAATGTATATTATAGATGTTTCAAGTCTAAGGAGATTTTCTTGACCTTCATTGAAGACAGCACAGAGATAGTTTTGCCACTTGCAGAAGCAGTCAGAAAACTTTTGATATCTTGAGAAATATGAGACATAGAATGAAGGAATAGTAGTTTTCAAAGCTTCTAATACAACACAAGTCACATCTCTCAACTGTATATTAATGTCAATAGGGAATAGATTTTATCATAGTGGGTGACCCATTATTCCTTTCTCATCATGACTTCATCAACAAAACTTTAAGCCTTTGATAGTGGAAATGGTGGAAGGTTAGCAGCATTAAATGACTAATATGCAAAGCAATGTTATCTTAATTTGGACTCAGCCTTCCTTATTAAGATAGGAATAAAAATATTTTAACACCACTGTGGTAAAATTACTTCCATTTCACACCTACTTTTATTAATAAAATATTATTTTTCAATAAAATAATATTATTTTTAGACGTAAAATGGTGTCTAATGCTTTTAGCAGTGTCAAAGTAACACTGCCCGAAAGATAGAACCCAAGCTAATATTCTTTTGGAGAAATTTCAAATTTCACTCGTTTAAGACCAACGCTGTTTTTATGGATGATGTTTCCATATTTGTTCTCGAAACAGTAATTTACGTTCGTTTAACAACTAAAAATAATATTATTTTATTAAAATTATAATATAATATTTTATTATAAAAAGTAAGTGTGAAATGGGTGTGATTATATAGTTTACACGATTGCTTTTAACATGTTTGTTCTTTACTGAACATGATCCACTGCACTTACAAAAGCTACCTCCCTAACGTATAAAAAAGGGAATGTTGCACATTTTCATGAGTGTTAAGTTTGACAAAGGGCAGTGTTATGACACTGCTAAAAGCATTACACACCATTTTACGTCTAAAAATAGGTTGTTTCTAATAAGAATTTATGTGTCAACATTGCTTTTTGCTTCTCTCTTCACACCAACACCATCGTCCTTCTTCCACTTTCTAGACTCCCTTGGCTCCACCATCTCATCTTCAAAAATTATCTTGCTTTCTCTTTCATGAGTATTGATCTTCTTTATCTTTTAAGACCTTTTCAATTTTGTACTTTCATTCTTAATTATTTCATAGAGTTTAAAATCCTACATTGATTATTATAATTAAATACAAATATTATATGAAATTTAATTAAATTTAAATTTTATTTTTTAAAATGATATGAGAATCTATCTTACCCATGTTTTATTGATTTATATCATTTTTTTTTACTTTACCAAAAATACTCTTTACAGAAACTAGTTTTTATTGCATATATATTAGATATATGAAGAAAACTATTTGTATTTTACTATCAGATACATATGATAAAAACTAATCTGGGTAATTCTTATAAGGAGTCTTAGCTTAAGAAAATTTACAAAAAAGAAAAATCCGTGCAATGTGAAGAGGAAAAACTACGTTTCGAATATCAGTACAAGATAGTTTCCGGGCTCAAGAAAATTTGGGTCAGCCCAGAAATTACAAAAAGAAAAACAGTCACGTCTCTTGGGTGCAAAAAATGCAGCCTTTCCATTCATTACATTTTCATTCAGGCTTTAGATTCTTTTTCGGCCAATTTAATCGAAACAAACGATTAAGATTTGCTTGCTTTGATTTAAGTGATCAGATTATTATGAAATAAACATATTATATTTTTCATTTTTTATTTCTTGTCTATTTTACATAAATATTTAATTTAATATTAATACAAGGAAGCACGTTCCTTAAATTTAATAAATATTTATTTATTTTATTAAGAAATTCAAATTTTAATAGTTAACACTTTTTTGTTGACCATTAATTATCACTTAATATACACATATCATTGGTTTATTTATCTAAAAAAGTACTAATGTTGGATAGGTAAAGTATTGCTTAAAAGAGAGGGTAAGGGTTGGAGGGTGAAAGAAGATTTGCATGAAAGGGGGAGGAAGAAGTATTCACGTGGCAACCCCCATGCTGCTGGTTGCAGCATGCAGTTCGTGGACAGTTAAGTGCACAAAGAAAGCAATAAATGAGTCACATTTGTTGCTGTAACTATACTTTTACTTTCCCGATATATATATATATATGTTGCAGTGGCAGCACCAAATAAAAAAGAGAGTGCATTTGAGTATAGAAAGTTGAGTTATGGTGGTGAAGGTGTATGGTGCAGCTGAGGCAGCATGCCCTCAGAGAGTGATGGTGTGCCTCTTGGAGAAAGGAGTAGAGTTTGAACTTGTGCATATTGATCTTCAACAGGGACAACAAAAGTCATCCCAATACCTTCTCCTACAGGTCTACTCATACTGCAATTTATTGGGTTAATTATCTTGTAACATTTTTCACACACACTTTCAACTTAATGATTTTTTTTTTTCATTTTTACTCATGCTGAGATTGAGGTGTAGAGGTCACAAACTGAATACATCACATAATTGTTTTTTCCAAATTATAATTAATAAGATAAAACACATATATTAATTTATTTTAATTCCTTAAACTTTAATCAAAATTCCGATTTTGTCCGATCTATTCAATAAAAATAACAGCCAAAAAAAAAAAATACACTTTTAACATTGCATTTAAAAAATTTCAAAATAAAATTTGTAAAATATTTTAAATTTTTTTAGAAGGGTAAACTTTTGATAAAAGAGAAATAATGGACGAATCATTAAACTTCTATAAAATTAAACGGATGACTTTGATCAATATATTTTATTTATTTATTTTGAAATAAATTTATGTATGGATGAACTAGATGGATAAAGAAATTACTGTCACCCTTATTTGGGGATGTACAAACAAATTTATAATCCAAATTTTAGTACAGTGAATTTTATAAATACGAAGTTTCAAATAAACCTAACTATATTTCAGAAATGTTTAGGGTTTAGATTGTATGTAATTATGTGTGTAAGGATATATGTTACTTGTCCTTGATAACTAAGGGGGATTAAAATTGTTGCAGCCCTTTGGCCAAGTTCCGGTTGTGGAAGATGGTGATTTCAGGCTCTTTGGTAAGAATTCAATCAAATACTTTGGGATAAACCTTTTGTGTTGTTCCTTTTTTTTAATGATCTTCCAAAAAATATTATTAAGTCATCATATATTACTAACTGATAAAAATTTAACAACGCTATGAAGTAGTTCAATCTGTCAAAGTACTAATATTTTGCTACCTTCAAATATAAAGTGTGATCCAACACAACCTTATTTTTGTTGTCTTGTTTATGCAGAATCAAGAGCTATTATAAGGTACTATGCAACAAAATACGCAGACCGCGGTACTGACCTATTGGGTAAAACCTTAGAGGAAAGGGCTTTGGTGGAACAGTGGCTTGAAGTTGAAGCACACAACTTCGATAAATTGTGCTTTAATATAATGTTTCAACGTGTGATCCTACCAAGGATGGGTAAGGTTGGGGACTTGGCCTTGGCAGACAAAAGTGAGAAAGATATAGGGAAGGTCCTTGATGTGTATGAAAGTAGGCTCTCTCAAAGCCCATATCTTGGAGGAGAATTTTTCTCTTTGGCTGATCTCACCCACCTTCCAGGGCTTGGACACCTTATTGAGGTAGCAAAACTTGGCCATTTGGTCTCTGAGAGGAAGAATGTCAATGCTTGGTGGGAGAAAATTTCAAGTAGGCCAGCTTGGAAGAAGTTGAAGAATATGTTCACCGATTGAAAGATCAGAAAATTTATTATTTATTATATAGTTTTCCATTATATCTTCACGAGGAATTATGACTTGATACTTTATCATATCTTTTAATTTATGAAAGATATAATGTGTCAAGCAAAAATTGCTTGGGAGAAAGTAAGTCACGTAGTATGTCTTTGGAATAAAGGTGTTGAATGTTATTATGCAACATTAGCACATGTTTTTTAATTTTAAGTTACCAATTTCTTTTCTTATGTAACTTATGATCAATAGTTGAAAATCAATTCAACCTCAAAATTCTCTCTTGTTCTCTATTTTTCATCTTCATTTCTCATTTTGAAATGCTTCAACATAGACCTTTTGCCATTTTTTCTGTGACGACGACAATTGTGAAGCCAAACTTGCAAACAAATTGCAACACGTGAACAAAGTAAACAAGCATATAAGCATTTTTCAGACAGGCACATGTAACAGATTCTAATGGTCATATGTAACAGAAGAGCCAAACTTGCTACCACATGCAATGCAGCACAAGCATTAAACTCCTGCTATTTTTTTATCTGGAGAATAATTCTTAGAACAAATGGGATTATCCAATACGTAATGATATACCCCTTTGATCACTTCTCCAACTTCATTAATCCGGAATTTAAATTAAAAATGTATGCACAAAACCCTAGTACATAGGCTAAAAAAAACCACTATTGCAAGAACATACACTAACCAAACAAAAGATCAAATTGAAACATGCAAAGATGGATCAGATTTATTGGCTTGGTTTCTCTAAAGAGAAAAATCGCACAGTATATTCAGCTTCGATCATCTGGGGAAATAATCATCACTTCCATCTTGCAATTGCAGCCCATATTTTCATTTTAGTGGTCAAATTTTCATTTGTTGATTTAATCAGAAATCATATAATACATGAAGTATTCAGTCATTGTTCGAAGACAAAGGCTACGACTTCGAAAACAAATATGAATTACAACACAAGGATCATGAATAACTACACATGAAAAGACAAATGCTACCACTTCAAAACAAATATCAATTCTAATAGCATATATAAACATGTATAATGTATAGATGGATCAGATTTATTGGCTTGGTTTCTCCAAAGAGAAAAATCGCACAGTATGTTCAGCGTCGATCATCTGGGGAAATAATCATCACATCCAATGCAATGCAGCCTATAATTTCACTTTAGGGTCAAATTTTCATTAATTGATTTAATCAGAAATTATATAATCCATGAAGTTTCAAATAATTGTTCAAAGAAAAATGCTTGGCTTCGAAAACAAATGAATTAAAATTACAACACAAGGCTATGAACAAACTGCACATGAGAAATACAAATGCTACCACTTATAAAACAGGTATCAATTCTAAGAAGAGCATATATAAACATGCACAGATGGATCAGATTTAATGGCTTGGTTTCTCAAAAGAGAAAAATCGCACAATATGTTCAGCGTCGATCATCTGGGGAAATAATCATCACATCCATCAAAGAGTGCAACACATTAATAGACACTAATGCAAAAACAGACACCAAATTCCATCTAACAAGCATCAAAACCATGTTCACACTAACTAAAAATCTTCAAAATTATAATATCACTTAAAATTGAATCGGTAGAGAGATCAGAGTTCTGGCTTGGAAATTCAATACTCAATAGATGAGATAGAATTATAAAAATAGCACAGTTAGAATCAACTTCGATCATATGGGGAAAGGCTCATCACATCTTTTTGCCAACTCTACCACTATTCATATCTCTATCAATATTTAAACACAAAATGATAGCATGCATAAAAAACCTACTTCTTCCCAGCACAATACCCAAAAACAACAGAGAAACATAAGTGAAAGAGTAAAATTTAGAAGTCTTTGAATCAAGGAATGAATTTTCCTAATCTGCAATGCAAACTGAGACAATAAGAACAAAACAGTACTAAAGAGATTGCAGAAAGGAATTGCTATAGCGTCAGCTCATACACAGTACCCACGAAGATCAGAGCACAGGTAATCAGTAAATGACGCCTACACAAACACAAACGAGACATACCCATAACACAGAAACGAAACCTTAATCAAAGACAGTCTGAAAGATTGATACTTTGAGAGAGAAGAGTGGCGAATGTGTAAAGAATGGATGAAAGGTGCTTATAAAGGGGTGAAAAGAAACCCAAATTTAGGGTTTCTTCGATTTTGAAAGAGGTTAACGGCGATGATCTAATGGGCCATTTCTGTCCATTACCGGCTCAGCCCACACATCATAACGGTCCAAATAAAAAGGATTTTCTTCGACTGCTTCTTTCTGCACCTCTAAGTCTTTCTCGAGACACATCCAAAATTTTTAAAATTATCTAAATTATTCTTAAAATAATAGTATAAAAACGAAAATGATCCTGCATTTCCAATTTCAAAAATTATTCTTTTATAATAAGATGTTCCGTAACTCAAAAAATGTGTTATGAGACGACATGTTCGAAGCCTTCTTAAACGTTTCCAAATTTTTTAAAAACTCTAACACTACTCTTTTCTATAATTACTGTTTTATTCTTATTTTAATTAAACAAATGCAACAATGAAATTGAGATGTGTGTGGGTGGTAGGTTGATGAAGATTGTTGAAGATGGACGGTAAGATGCACTGTGAATGGTCTCCTATGCGACGGTGTGCATTATTTGTGGTGGCGAATGAGTGCAAGAGTGGCGGTGCGATGGAGCAGTAGTGGCGGACCGTCATGTAAAGATAAGTTGAAATGAGTTCAATTTGTATTACAGAAGTCATTTTAGTTTTTGCCAATGAGTTACGAAACAAATTATTCCAAAATGTATTTTTGAGAGTGAAAATGTTATAGAACAACAAATTCTGAACTTGTTGATTGAGTTCCGAAATTAAAAATTTTATAAATCATTCTTCGATAATGAATTTTTTATTTGTATTATTATTTGTTCCATAATTTAAAAAGTTAATATATAATTTTGGAACAAATTATTCCAAAACAAATTTTTTAAATTATGAAATATCGTGTATCAAAACAATAATTTTTAAAATTAGGGGTGAAGAAACATTTTCGTCTCTACACTCTTATTTTAAAAGTAATTTAGACAATTTTATAAATTTTAGAAGTGACTAAAAAAAGACTTGAAGGCACAGGAAAAAGCATCAAGAAGCAATCATTTTCTTCCTATTGCCCGTACATATACCAAAAAACATTATTTTAAAAAATGTTTTTTAAAAGTTTTTTTTTAATAGATACGAGTAATATTTCGACCTGCATTAAGTCAAAATAGAATCAAGAAAATCATTAATTATGCATTTTAAAATATAAAATATTTTCTAAAGTATAATATAATGGTAAGAGACAATTTAAAGTATACTTTCTAGAATTATATGAAATATAATTCTAGAAATTAACTCAATTATCGTTGTATTATAAAATCTAACTGTATAAAATAATAACATTAATTATTTTAGTATTAACTTACCTAAGAAAAATATTATTTTGACGATTATTATATTAATTTAAATTTAGTAATAATTCCACACATTTTATATTATATATATTTAAACCAGAAAAGAAAAAAAATTGTTGAATTAAATATGAGCTACAAAACTTCGAATATAAGAAAACAACTTAGTTTTAAAAAAGGCTTTTTACAAATTTAAACTATTGTTTTGAAGACGTCTTATGCCGCAAACAATTTCTTCTTTCTTAAAAAAGAAGCTACACTCTTGAGATTTTAGCATCCTAAAACATGATTTTCGTAATATTTTTACAAATTTCAATTATTTTCTCAAGCACACAAAGAAATCAACTCAATTGCCTCGACAATTAACAATCTTCACCGATATAAAAGTTATAAAAACTATTTAAAAAATAAATAAACAGGTGAAAAGATTTCGGCTGCACCAATTGAAAAAAGAAAAAAAACTTTTGCAGTTATCCTTAATCGAAACTTTTTTTTAGCAAAGACTATGATACTGCGACCAATCTTGGACGAAACACAACAGCTAGGTATCATACAGTATGCAAATGCCTTGAAGAAGGTGACAACTTTTGCATATTCTTTTTCTCATTATCACATACAAACATATAGCACAACAACAACTACACTCATAGAAGAAAAGAATGATTCTGACTTAGAGATACCATTCACATTGTCCATTGCAAAATACTATCTCACCAATCATAACTATAATGTACACGTAAAATAGCTAAGAGTATAAATTGAGAAGGAGGCACAACTCCTTAGAGCCACAACAATAGGAATTTTCAAACCTTAGTTCCTTCATTATCATTATCTCATTCTTGAAATGGCTTCTTCACCGATCTTGAGAGATAGAGAATTGGTAACTAATGACATGTCTGATGATGCATTGAGGCCAAGTAGGCACCATGTGAAGAGGTGTTTTGCTAAGTACATTGAGAAAGGGAGAAGGATTATAAAGCTTCATGACTTGATGGAAGAAATGGAGCATGTTATAGATGACAACATTCAGAGAAATCAAGTACTAGAGGGGAACCTTGGCTTCTTATTGAGTTGTACACAGGTTTTCTCTTTGCTTTTTTCTTGTGCATGTCACAATGTGGTATTATTTAGCATTTGGATTATAATGTTTTGAGCGCCCTAAACTTGCAGGAAGCTGCTGTCGATCCACCTTATGTCGCCTTTGCAGTAAGGCCAAATCCTGGAGTTTGGGAATTTGTAAGAGTGAGCTCTGAGGATCTTTCAGTTGAACCAATCACTTCCACGGATTATCTCAAATTCAAGGAAAGAGTATATGACGAAGAATGGTATGTCATTTCTCTTCATTTTTGCAAGTTTTGCATATATTAACCTTCTAAACAACTTCACTCAGTGTCTTCCTTCTCCCCTCATTTGCATTATTTTCTTAACAAACCTACTCATCCCAATTCATGTCTTCACTCGTTATTATCGTTATATAAGACAATCTAGTAGCTGTTTTATTTCTTGTGTAGTGGGTTAGTAACTTAATACATGAATTTTTTTAAAAGAAAAAAGTTCATGTTAAGCATATGTAAACTTTAATATCTTAATTAGATTAACACTTCAAACAACAACAATTATATGTTATGACATAAAACATATTATTAAAAGGAAAAGATACAAAATTATGGTGAGACTAAGCTAAATTCATGGTAAGGAAAGATAATAAATACTCTCGAATCAAATTAAACGAAACAAAACAAAGGGAGTTGATACCTATTGTGAAAAGGTCTAATTTAATAACAACAGATAAATAATTATACTATTTAAAATTTAACTTATTTTCGAGAGTCAGTGAAATTAGCTTGTCATGGTTTCTCTCGCAAAATATATGAGAAACTTTGAACTCAATTTTTTTACATATTTTTATACCCTTTCCCTTTTTCTCTCTCAAAGAATAAGGAATGAGATTAAACGAACTAAATGCTTGACAAAGCACGGAAGAGTCACATTCAAGCTAAATACGTCTGAAGTCTTTGCTCCAAGCAAGCTCAATAGCCAAAATGACTCTTATAGCCTCAGCATATAAAGACTTTTGTATCCTAAAAAAAGAAAAGAAACTATCTATATATTCACTTTTGCTACCACGAAAAATATCTACACATGCCAAAAAAACCCGGACACCCTGTAGTTTAATACATGAAGTTATGAACTCAAAAAATTGTCACTTGATTTCTCATCAATTATTATTTATTTTTACTTTTCTCTTTGTAATGGATACTTGACTACCATATTTAGTGGGGTTTCCATTCTCAATGTAAGAAATATATAAACCGTGTTCAATACTTGTACCTTGCCACATGAAAATAGTGTCTAGCAGCAAGACTAATTACTTTGGCAACTTTGTTTTTAACATTAACTTGGGTGAATGCTGCAGGGCAAACGATGAAGACGCATTTGAAGCAGATTTTGGAGCATTTGATTTCCCTATTCCGAACTTGACCCTGCCTTCTTCAATTGGAAATGGGCTCCATTTTGTTTCGAAGTTCTTAACTTCAAGGTTTAGCGGGAAACAGACCAAAACACAACCTATTGTGGACTACTTGTTATCACTAAATCATGGAGGTGAAGTAAGTGGAAAAACAACATCATAGTTCATAAAGCATTACCAACAACATTTTTGTTTTCTCATTACACATACTTTTGAACATTAATCTTTCTTCCCTTTTTTTCATCTGCAATTGTAGAACCTGATGATAAGTGACACCCTCAGCTCTGCTGCAAAGCTTCAGCTGGCACTGATGGTGGCGGATGGACATCTCTCAGCACTTCCCAAGGATGCCCCTTATCAGGATTTTGAGACAAAGTAAACCCTTCATATTTTTTAAATTGAACTATATTTGTGTTCACTAATTTAGTATTCAACACCATTTTCACTCATAGGCTCAAACATTGGGGGTTTGAGAGAGGATGGGGAGATACTGCAGGAAGAGTGAGGGAAACAATGGGAATTCTATCAGAAGTACTCCAAGCTCCTGATGCAGTGAACCTGGAGAATTTTTTTAGCAGAGTTCCAACAATTTTCAACGTTGTGATATTCTCCATTCATGGTTATTTTGGACAAGCTGATGTTATTGGCTTGCCAGACACTGGTGGACAGGTTACACTTCTGAACTTTAGTTAATAAGTGAAAATCATGGAAATGATTTTACAATTTTACAAGTTACAAACCAAGCCAACTTTTGAACATTGTGCACTTTGGAGCAGGTAGTGTACATATTGGATCAAGTTAGAGCTCTTGAAGCAGAGTTGTTGCTCAGAATTAAGCAACAAGGCCTAAATATAAAGCCTCAGATTCTCGTGGTAAGTTCTGATGCAAAAAAGTTAGCCCTTTCTATGTACCACTTGCTTTGACAGAATGATGCAAATATATATTGACCATGACAGGTCACAAGACTCATCCCTGATGCTCAAGGAACCAACTGCAATCAGGAGTCGGAACCAATCAATGGAACTAAGTACTCCTATATTCTACGTGTTCCTTTTCAGACAGACAAAGGAATACTGCGTCAGTGGGTTTCTCGTTTTGATATCTATCCTTTTCTTGAGAGGTTTACTCAAGTATGTACATTTGATATAAGACATTTACTTTGTAGCTTTTAAATAAAATTTTTCCATCTGATCAGTCTATTGCTCATGTTAAAAGGATGCCACAGCCAAGATTCTCAGCCTAGGAAAACCAGATCTTATTATTGGAAATTACACGGATGGGAATTTGGTAGCATCTCTCATGGCTAACAGACTTAAGATAACTCAGGTTACTACCTTCTTACTGAAAATTTCATATTCAGCAACTTTTGTGGCTGTAAAGTTGTCCTTTTTGCTGGATAAATTAATTGCTTAGGTTGCACTGGAAACCAGGGAACTATTGCACATGCTTTGGAGAAGACTAAGTATGAAGATTCAGATGTCAAGTGGAAAGAATTAGATCCTAAGTATCACTTCTCATGTCAGTTCATGGCTGATACAATTGCAATGAATGCATCAGATTTCATCATAACCAGCACCTATCAGGAAATTGCTGGAAGGTTAGATGTGATATTGAAAAACAGAAATTACTTTTGACATCCTTTCTCTATTACTTGGAAATTGAAATTTTGTCACACTCAACTATTCACTTAGGTAATTTATAAAATAGTACCTATACCAAAATTGAGAGAAACTAGGAAGTTAATATAAATATTTAAGATAAATCAACAGAAGTTTGAGACATTAAGTTCTGAAAGTTCTTGTTTGCAGCAAGGATAGACCAGGACAATATGAAAGCCATGCTGCATTTACACTCCCAGGGCTGTGTAGGGTTGTTTCAGGGATAAATGTATTTGATCCCAAGTTCAACATAGCTGCACCTGGAGCTGATCAGTCTGTCTACTTCCCTTACACGGAAAAAGACAGAAGATTCACTCAATTTTATCCTTCCATCGAAGACCTGTTGTACAGTAAAGTGGATACCAATGAACATATGTAAGCGACTTAGTTGCATCTGTTTTGTGGTTACTGTTCATATAATAATTGCTATATTCTTCCAAAATGGTTAACTTTATCAGCTGAATATATCATTGAAACAGTGGATACCTAGAAAACAGGAGAAAACCCATCATCTTCTCAATGGCAAGGTTCGATGTTGTGAAGAACTTAACTGGGTTAGTTGAGTGGTATGGAAAGAACCAAAGATTGAGAAAAATGGTGAATCTTGTCATAGTTGGAGGCTTCTTTGACCCTTTGAAATCCAAAGACAGGGAGGAAATGGCAGAGATAAGAAAGATGCATGATCTGGTAGAAAAGTACCGACTCAGAGGTCAATTCAGATGGATTGCTGCACAGACTGATAGATATCGCAATGGAGAGCTCTACCGCTTCATTGCTGATACAAAGGGAGCTTTTGTGCAGCCTGCTTTATATGAAGCATTTGGTCTCACTGTTATTGAAGCAATGAACTGTGGTTTGCCTACTTTTGCCACCAACCAAGGAGGTCCAGCAGAAATCATTGTTGACGGAATCTCTGGCTTCCACATTGATCCCCACAATGGAGAAGAATCAAGCAACAAAATTGCTGATTTCTTTGAAAAATGCTCACAAGATTCAACACACTGGAATGGAATTTCAGCAGCAGGATTGCAGCGCATAAATGAATGGTAAACATGCAACTTCAATTTCATAGATCCATATTAGGATCATTATTGTTTAACATTTAGATTACTATTACTAACCTTCTTATGCCGTTTGTTTTGTAGCTACACATGGAAGATCTATGCAAACAAGATGTTGAATATGGGGAACATCTATACCTTCTGGAGGCGGGTGAATAGTAAACAAAAAGAGGCAAAGCAAAGTTACATCAAGATGTTCTACAATCTCATGTTCAAGAATTTGGTAAGTCAGCATATTTGTTTGTTGGAAAAAAGCATACACAGAACAATCATTATCATGCAATGAAAATGACTACCATTTTTATATGTCAATGTCCCAGGTGAAGACTATACCGGTTCCAAGTCATGAACCTCAGAAAACAGTGTCTAAGAAACAAAGTGTCAGAAAACAAGGCACAGGGTATGCTGCATGATCCACAAAGAATCTTTTTAGAAACAAAATTGAAGTTAATAAAATGTTGAACTTCCTCTAACATTTTCTCTCTTTTTTTTTTCCCTTGCTACAGCAAGCGTTGACAGTCCAGTTTGCAAAGGTAAAGATTTAACAAGTTTTCTTGGATCAGCTCATGATTTTCACTTGTCTAGAAGCTCATAAAAGTCTTGCTTCTTTTCAGTTTATTTAGAGCTTACTAATCTAAAATCTCAATCACAAAGCACTAAGCAAGTCAATTGGTAGGACATATCTTGTGACACTTATCAGTGATCTCTCTCTATACACTTTACTTTGAAATAATCAAATTCTGTACTGCTACCAATTGGCAACTATTTCCATGTGATTGATGAAAATTGTGAGGAAATTTCTGTATGAAACATAGAGAAACTTAAGAGTTCTCATCCCTGCCATTTCGATTTATCCAATAAACTGTAAAAGGATAAAATTGAAAGTTACAATAAAGTGACTCAAAAGCAAAATGTTACATTTGCCAGGACTATTTTCTTATCTAGATCACATTAAATTACTCCAATTATGACACCATTAACAATTATATGTTGCAATTTTTATCCATCTAATCTTTGAATTTGCAACTATTTATTTCGATGATAGTTTATGATAATTTGCAACTTTTTGTATTTGTACTTTATTTTTTTTTACAATTTAAAAATTAATTTAATTATTATAATTTTTTATTCTTAAAATTTAAGGTCGCTTAGGTCTTATTATATAAAAATTTATCTTGACATATGAACATGTTCGAGGATTTTTTTTTTTATAAGATTTAAGTTTTAAATTAGAAATGCTTAGCCTGAAAAATGAGTATAACCTCTTATATTTAGGTAGACTTTCATTGGTGGAGAACTATATAAAAAAAATTGGGATGACAAATATTTATGGCATTGGCTTGCAAATAACCAATTATAAATAAAGGAATTATGAAAGGAGAAATTATTGTATGATATCAAATTAATTATTTGACCTCAATTTATAAAGTAAAGGAAAAATATGTATAAAATTATATAGTCTCAAATTATATGATTTTATATACGAAAGGGAAAGATAAATTGTCATTCCTTTTTAATAATAATTTATAAAAGTGTTTACAATTTCAATATTAAATTAAGTTAAGGCCATAATACCATGTGAGATTTCTAGTCAAAACAAATCATCTAAGCTTCCCAATAATTAATAATATTATTTATTAAAGAATGAAAACCCTTTCTTTAGTCAAAGGAGATGAAATGTTCGTTCAAACCAGAGACAAAATTGTATTTTTTTAAAGTGTCACCAGAAAGAGGAAACTGTTAAATTCTTATCTGTATCAAACTATAGATACTCGTAGTTGATTGCAAATAATAAAAAGTAAAATAAAATACAAAGTATAGATCCTAAAATAAAAAAATGGGATTTTAAAAAATAAAACAAAATAGTGTTATTGTTGACTGTTTATTTTGTTTATAACACTATACGTATTTTTGAGCTTGGAAGATAATCATCCACATGCTACTATGGTAGGATCCATTGCTACAGATGTGTCCCTGTCACACATTTCGGGACCAATATTTATAGGTACTTCTCCCTGCACCATGAAACAACACCAAAATTTGAAAATACCAAAAAGACATCTTGCAGTTTCTTTAACCTTAAACTGCAGCAACAACATACCTTTGCAATGTTCCTAAAATATGTCATTGTGTAATTCCCAGTTGGAAATAAAATCTCAACAAGATCTGCCAGTGCCAATTGAGGTTGTGACACTGCTCCATTATACCAGTCTTCACAAACATATAATAAATACAAAAACATGATACTAAAAAGTTATCATACAATCACATGATCAGAATATCTCAAAATTATGCACAAATATTAAAAAACAAGTTAAGTAGCACTAGATTTATCCAAAAACATGTTTCAAATTCCATTTAAGTTTAATTAGAAAAGACTTGTGAAAAAAGTAGAGAATTTTATCAAAATAAGTCAATCATATAAGTAAAATTCATACCAAATACAAACAAAAAACCTTAAAGCATCAAGTTTGCAAGTCATTATCACTTACATGTTACTCAATATATTTATTTTTATCCTATGCATATGATAAAATGCACTTTGGATCCAAGTACTTACCTAGAGCTACAGAGTTTTGTACCCTTTTGTCATATCTCCACAGACTTGTGTTTGAAATAAAGGAAAAACAAGAACGATCTTCAACATTTAGGTTTTGGATAAATGTTGACAAAGTGTAGTTGGTTGGATCTGAGGTTAGTGTTTCATCAATAACTACTTCCACGGTCTGCATGATAAATAATGTTTAGTCAACAAAAACTAATAAATAAAAAGAAATTTAAAGAAATTAAAAAAAAAATCTTTTTCTCAGGTTATATTCTAGTATTTTCTTTCAATTCTAACAGATTAGAAAGTAGGTCTATACTAACAGCCTCATGCACCATATCATGTTAAATGGACTATTCCATTACTGTAGAATTGTTCAGAGCATGTTTGCTTGGACAAGTTTCACCATAAGCATTTTTAGGAAAGAAAAATAAAAAAAAAAAAAAAACGAAATGAGTTCCTCCATAAACTAAAACTAACTTACATATGAGTTAAAAATAAAAATTAAGTAGATATATGAAATAACTATCACAAATTAAACTTAAACACAAACTAATTTAACTTTTGGAGAAACTCATTTCAATTTTTTCCCCAGCTTTTTCTCCTAGAAATGTTTATGGAGAAACTCGTCCAAACATATCTTAAGAAAGAAAAAAATGAAATGAGTTTCTCTAAAATTAGTTTATACACAAGTTGAAAACAATAGTTCAAAGAAGTTATTTGAGAAAGTTTCTACAAGAAATGATTATGATTACAATTTTTTATTCTCTCCAAGAAGCGCTTATAGAGAGGTTTGTTCAATCAGATCCCATGTATATCTATATCATATTGTTAACTAGTGCAGAGGCAATCCTAATGTGTGACATTTTCACTAATGTAGTCTAGTAAGTATTTACGAAGTTCTACTTAGTACTTGATTTACACAGGAATGTCGATTAAGGATAATATCAGTTACTCAATGTTCCTATATTGCATTTAATTTTCTCTTTTAATGCAATATAATTCAACTTACACATAGGATTGCATGAAATTCCTCCAAGTCATCAGGATCAGAGACATTGTAAGTGTTCTTGTTGGCATCCAAAATCTCTCCGCCTGCATCTTGCACGTACTGTTTGAAAAGTTTCATAACAAAAATTTACACAGTGATGATCAAAATAAAAAGTATAAGCGCCAGATTAACTAAAATACATTAAGTGATAGGAAAAAAAATGAAGTATGGGCAGTATAATAGTGCATATTTACAACTCAAGCATTTAAAAAATGGGCACAGGTTGGTAATAATGCTGAACAAAATAGTTATAGTTGAGAAACATGTCATGTTTAATTTCTCTAAAAGCATGTGTTTCATACCTTCAATTGATACTTCTCCTGTGTAAAAGACCAAACACCCTGCAAAGATAACACTTCAGACGTTAACAAATTTCTATGTATCAATAAAAGGCTAAAAGTCATGTATCAGAAGTTGGCTCCAGACGATTTCAAGAGAGAAGAGCAATAACTTTGAAAGGGCTAATACGGGTTAGAAGGTCTATTGCTATTTATTAGATGTTAAAACAACACTAAAACATCAAATCAATTTGACAATATAATGTACCAATTTAAACAAAGCTCCAGTAAAGTTACATGGGAGTATTTAAGAAGTGGGAAAGAATTAGGTAATGGAATGTGCGCTTTCGAAGGTACATACATTTTTATACTTCATCCAAGCTACCGTTGGCTTGAATGTTGTCCTAGTTGGGGCAATTTTGGCCAAACACAAATAGTTCTCCTTAACCTATAAAATAGCAAATCACTTGGTCAGGCTAAAATGTATCATAAAATATAATCACTTATTAACACAGAATTATGGAAAAGATGGTATAGTACTCTCCAAATGCAACTTTCAGCTTATGCACATATAAACTTAGGAAGTTTAAGTAGAGGCTTGCTGCCACACAAACTAATGAATTATTGTCAAACAATTTAGAAGAAAGGAAATACATGGTTTGGTGCTAATTGAACATTACTTTCTTTGTTAATGCATTCCACATTTAAATTTCATCACTCGCTATGTTATGTATGACAGAATTCTAAGGATTAATATCAACTTTATCCCATAGAAACTGGTCCCACTTTTTCATGTTCAGAAATCAATGCTTTGATGTTTAGAAGACCAAAGAAGTTGGAATTTACGTGTTTGATATATGAAGCAATGGGATTGCTAGTAATATACACTATTGGTTAAAAGATTTAGAAGTTTCTAAAATAATCATGAAAGAGATTCACTTAACATGAGCACTTCCCAATAAATTTCAGTTAATAGTAGCGTGAGTTTAAAAAGAGTGTTCTTAACATTTCTCTACGGAGCAGACTGTCTGCACAAGCATCTACAATGCCACAAAAGTGGAATTAGGTTAAAAATTAAGATCTTACCAGATTAAAATCGATAAAGTAGTTAAGATCAAAATGTTTATCTTGTGTTTTAAGCTAAAATAATAAATATGCAGACATTTTTGAACTATATGATCTGAACAAATTCTTCTACCCTTGCACAGATGAATGCATTTCCTGTGCTTTGGTCTTCATACAGATTTATTTACATTGGACGGCAACTGGAACAATTATCAGTATCTAATTTCAACAGCTTAGGCTTAGCAAGACCCAGAGTAGAAATTTCTAACAAAAAAATTCAGTCTAGATGTTGGGATGAACAACAAGAAGAACATGCAAGGTTACCGAATCAAAATGATCGTAGAAGTTGCTGAAAATATATTTAATCATACAATACTATAGTTATGCCTTGGACAGAGTAGTGTGCTTACTGCGCTATAGACTTGATTAGCTCTAGCTTCAACATTCGCAAAAGATCCCATGAATTTGATCCATTCTGCCCTCTATCAAAATGAATACAGTAAACTATTAAGCAATCCAACCACTGAAATGGTTAAGTGTCTCTCTTTCATAGACGAGTATACTGAATATTTTATTAATCTTCCAAGCGGGTTCTTAACCCGTAATCAGATTAAATTAGCTGGAAAGACTAGATCAAAATAAACTATTGTTCTGGAAATCCTGCATGGAAGTATGTACATATGACACAGTGCAAAAAAGATTAGGAGAGTTATAAAAAGAAACTACTTAGTTAATTGGTCAATACCCAAATCATCATCAGCATCATCCATATAACGGTAGTAGTTATGTTCTGTTAGTTTAGTTTGGTTCCTATCAATTCAGTTAGCGATTTTTACATTCTCTAGTTAAAAATATATTATGAACTCTTCAATAACCTACTTCCATTTAAGATATTCAGTAAAGAAACTAGTATTATGGATGTTACCTCATCTCCCTCAAATTCTTTTAATTGAGATTTGTGGAAAACTGGGTGTGTTTTGGCATATTCAGAAGAGACAAATTATAAGCAACCTTTCCAATCTTTTTCACTATTGGAAAAGGCCCAAAATATTTCATACCCAACTTTTGATTTTTCCTTAAACAAATGGAATGTTGTCTGTGAGGTTGTAATTTCACCCAAATTTTCTGACCAACTTGAAATTGCAACTCTTGTGGCTTCTTATCTGCCTGTGTCTTCATACATTGTTTGGCCAGATGGAGATTTGTCTTAAGCTTGGCTAGCAATGGATCCCAAGTTGTCAATAGCACTTGAACAATATGATTGTCCTCATTTGGATAATATTTAGTTAATTTTGTTGGGTCTCTTCCATAGCCAGCCTTGAACGGTGTCATTCCCAAACTATGATGAAGGGAGGTGTTGTACCAGTATTCTGTCCAAGGTAGCAAGGTGACCCACGTGGTGGTTGCCTGTTGGTGAAACATTTGAGATACATCTTCAAACACTTATTGAGGACCTCTGTTTGGCCATCAGTTTGTGAATGGTATACAGAACTCATGGTCACTGTTGTTCCTTATAGTTTGAATAAGTGCTGCCAAAATTTGTTGTTGTCTCGATTAGAGACAATTGTTTTAGGAATGCCATGTAGCTTCACTGCACTGTGCATGAAGGCTTCAGGTACTTGCAAACTGGTATAGTCATTTTTTAAGGGATGGAAATGACCATATTTTGGGAGCCTGTCAATTACCACTATTATGACAGTGTACCCCTTTGACAAGGGTAATCCGGTGATGAAATCCATGCAACGTCCTCCCAAATTTGAGCAAGAACTGGAAGAGTTTATAATAATCCTGCAAGGTGAGTAGTTATATGCTTAGCTTGTTGATAGGTGGTGCGTTTTTGCACAAATTCTATAATCTCCTTCATGTTAGGCCAATAGAATTGAACTTTGACGCGGGACACTATTCGTGAAATTTGTGCCTGTCCTCCTATAGGTGAGCAATGATATTCTTACAATATCTCTTGGATTAGAGAAGATTTAGGAGGAATCAACAGTCTCTCCTTCCAATACAGCAATTGATTTTTACTAGTAAGATGAGAGTCAGTTTTTTGTTGTTGTTGACACTTTGGAGTTGCTGCTGCCAAAACTCATCTAAGGCAATTGCTCACTGAAACTTTTGTCAGAAAACAGGTTTTGGCTCAGACCAAGCCATTAGAAATGATCTGGATAAGGCATTTGCATGAATGCTCTCTTTTCTTGGCTTGTATTCAATCTTGAAATCATAGCCAACAAATTTGTGGAGCTATTTTTGTTGTTCAGGTGTTTGAATTGTTTTTGATCAGTAAGGTGTCTCGAACTTTTCTGATTAGTTTTAATCACAAATTTGTGTCCCAACAAGTAGTGTATGAATTTAGCCAAGGATTCGGTGATAACATATATTCTCTACAATAAGCAGATGGTTTTTGCAATCTAGGAGCTATCTTTTCGGAAAAGAAGGCAATGGGGTGATTACCTTGGCTTAGCACAGTGCCGATTCCAATTCCCGAGACATCTGTCTCCAATGTGAACGGTTTGTTGAAATCAGGGAGTGCTAGCACTGGTGTAGTAGTGACTATAGTTTGACGCCAACCAAGATGGCCTAAGATACCGCTGGAGTTGGAGGGGCCAGAAGAGCTGGCATTAGATGAGAGTCATCCGGTGAGCGATGGGAAGTTTGACAAGGATCGTACCCTTGAAAGGTTAATGGTGGTGGGGATTTTTAGGTATACCAGACACAACAAGAGAATCACATACTTAACTTAAATCAGTATAATATGGAGAGGAATTACAGTCAGTATAATATGGAGAGGAATTACAGGTAGAACATATACCTTTACAAACGGTCATGGAAAGATCAGGTTCAACGTTGGAGTTGGAGGGGCCGAAAGAGCTACCACTAGAAGAGAGTCATCTAGTGAGCGATGGGAAGTCTGACAAGGAGTGTACCCTTGAAAGGTTAGTGGAGGTGGGAGATCTTTAGGTATTCTAGACACAACAAGAGAATCACAGACAATTGGAATATTTACTTGATAAGAAGAAAAACTTAGAGTAAATAGAAAAGCCAGTGAAAGTGACATATGCTAAAATGAAAGAGCAATTAAGAGAAGGTGAGAAACATTTATGTCCTTTTTGATATCTAGTAAATCCTAGAAGGACACATTTGTTCGACCTAAGAGATAATTTATCAAAACCTGACTAAAATTATAAACAAAGCATAAGATGCAAAAAACTTTAAAAGGAGTAAGGAATGAAGAGATTTACGAGGAAGTAAAATAGAATGAGAAATTTTATTATGAAAAACTAAAGACGACATGCAATTAATGCGATATCATGCACTAAGAACAACATTATCACAAAAACATTGAGCAACCTCACCATAAATTAAGAGAGTGCGAGTTGTTTCAACAAGATGTCTATTCTTGGACTCAACCATCCCATTTTGTCGAGGTGTATAAGCACACGAGGTTTGGTGTGGAATGTCATGAGATAACATAAAATATTTAAAAAAAAATAAGATACTCAGAGGCATTATCACTTCATAAGGTTTCAAATAGAAATTCCAAATTGATTTTTAATTTCATTATCAAAATATTGAAATATAGAGAACAATTTGGAAAGATTTTTTATTAAAAATAACCAAGTATATCTTGAATAATCATAGTAACAAAATACAGAAACCCTAAATAAAACTTACAGATGAGTTAGACTTAAAATTCATTTGATGAGACCCTAGAGCCATTAGCAATTGTAACAAGATAAATAGCTCGAAGTAGGCAAAGAAGAGAAAAAAGCTTTGTTACCAGTAATGTGGTATGTGACACCTAAGTCTAGAACCTAAAGGCCAAGAAAATTGGAATGAGTGAGACCAACAAAAGATATGTACATGCATTTGCAACAGATGGTGATGCTCATGCCATTTGAGAAATTCATAGAAAATAGTAGGTTGGTCTGGTATCAAATGAAGTAGGGCACACAATAGAACTGTACACCAGAGCATTTTGGACAATCGTTGTAGATCGAGAAGGACGACCATGTAAGACATAACGCATATTAATTATGTGGCCAAGTTTGTGACACCCCTTGTCTGGCTTGCAAGGACATCTGCGATCATCACGCTAAGATACCAAAGCAGAAGAAGTGAAGAGACAAACCATCTTGGAGGAGATAGAAAAACTCTAAAATATCAAAGGAGCTTTGATCAATAGGATAAGGACAAATCCAGACGAGATGGTGAGCGCTGCCGGAACGAATGTCGGACACGCCACCACGTGTGGCAGAGAAGCGCAATGTCACAATGCGGAGTCGGCACTTGAGAACTTTGATTGCCACGATTCTTGTGGCATGGTGGTCGCCTGGCCGAGACAAGCAGAACGGCGGTATTGCCGGTCCAAATGGCAGAAGAAGAAGTCACTGGTGAATAATGGGTTCACTGGAAAGCAAGGATTTAAAACTAGCTCTAAATACCATATTAGACATAAAGAAAAAGAGATATATGATTAATTTCTCTTGTGTAAAATGAACATATAGGGTTATATATTTATAGATATGAATCACACAAAATATATGGACTAAGTCCATTACATCCAACACGGGTTATTGAACTATACTAGAAGCAAATGTTGGTTTCAAAAGATCATGGTAATCCATGTACATGACACTACCTTACACATAAGTTCTAATCCTTTTGGCTTTAAAAATTTATAAAGAGCTACTTTTAGTTGCTTACCTGCAAAGGGGTATTCTCCATAAAGGGAGCAAAAGTTGCAGAATTGCAAGCTGACTGCTGATCATCATCACTAAGAAAGTATGAAGAAAACTGTGCAAGCTTTTGGTAATCACTATTGTTGAACATTTGTATCTGTCCTCCTTGATATAATTTCAACACACATGGAGAAGCAACATTGTCTGAGGTTATGCCTTTCAAGCTCTCCACTAAACCTAAAAGCTATTCAAAACAAGAATATGAAAACTTAAGAAGGATGCAATCCATACTATCTTGATCTTGACAACCCCACCAAAACCTTAAAATGTAAACTTGTGCTAGTAAGAGATTCTCACCTCTAAGAAGGAAACTTGAGTTCCAATCCCGATAGGCAAAAGAAAAAGTTAGTCACAACATGGGTGAAAGATACAATTACAGTAAAAATATGTTGATCAATAATAAGACATCGTTAAGTTGTGATGAAAAAAAAATATTAAATTGACTAGCCAAATCATTTGTTTTAGCATTGGCACATTGAACTGATTTCTAGATTGATTTGCTGATATATTATGATTGATGGTGTTATATGCTATAGAATCTTGCTTCCTAAGAAAAAACAGAATGAACAAGAGTGAGACTGATAAGCGAGATAGGAATATGCAAGGCATACCTGGAAAATAAGTAGTATCAACAGAATAGTTTGACAATGGTATCACAAATGACTTAATTCTTGATGTGCAATATTTAGTCCTTGAAGCAATCCTTGAATTATTCTGCCAGAATTGACAGAAAAATTTGAGTAGGCAAGAAGCACAACTTAGCATGAAAAATTCAGCAAACATGCAAATAATTAGAATAACAGTAATTTCTATGTTTGATTTCTTCTAGCATACATTCCCAACAGAAGAAAAACAGTCATTGAAGTAACAGAACACGTCAGAGGTTGTTATTATTAGCTGCAAAACTATTGATCTATTTTAAAATTCCCCTATCTTAGATTAGAAAGCATTTTGAGAAGATTTTCTCATCCAAGCTAGTTTATTTAGGCTAAACAAATCTCTATCATTTCCCATTTTATTATTTGCTTATACAAACAAAAGTAACCCAAAGAAAATCATGAGGACCCATGGCAATTGATACCTAAAGAATTCAGATATAGTAAAAAATGATATCTCCATAGGTAAGTACCTGTAGAAGAAGGTAGCTCTGGCCATCAGCAGCATTCTTAATGACTTTGAAGGTCTGGCCATAGTAAATATGAAAGTTTCCAGCATCTTCCACCTTTGAAAAGTTACCAACTTTTGCTACTGGGGTGGCTCCATGGACATATCCACAGTTAAAGAACCAAACCAATGCTAAGAAGAAGGCTTGCAGCCAAGAACAAGAAGAAGCCGATTCCATGAGCTGAACAAGCCACTTCTTGCTATATGAAAATAATGTGATCTTTGAAGCTAATTATATGCACATGTTCGCTCATTATCTTTATTTTGAGCCACTTTTAGAAGGAAAAAAGCTATTTAACTTTCTGGGCAACAAGTTTTCAGCTAAACTGCACAAATTCCTAGTAGGAGAGAGGGAGTGGTGCAATTTGCAGCTTTTTCAAGATAAATGGGTTGAAATTCAAGCTTGAAGGAAAAAAAAAAAAAAAAAAAAAAGGGAAAGGAAAAATATTTGTGAATTTGGTATTTGTGTTTAACATTT
>Ga0099824_1001604_pt1 | contig 32091 bp, 34 predicted proteins | sample SiratrowhiteBW_FD_76837 | JGI IMG/M metagenome (GOLD analysis project Ga0099824, IMG submission 76837) | Root nodule microbial communities of legume samples collected from California, USA - Siratro white BW | ecosystem: Host-associated > Plants > Roots > Nodule | place: USA: California... | reverse complement strand
TGTGTTGTGCTTATAAAGAAGAAAATATTGGAAACACAATTTATACATTTAATTGTTGTTTTATAAAAGTTATACTTTAAATATAAATTTCATACAATCGGATAACATAGTTTGATAATATATTGACTATGTTGTTCATTTATTCTAACATTAGCATGAATGTATTTCCATTGTATCGAGCATTGGCCTCGTTTTATGTTATTTTCATTGGTGGTTTTAAGGTTGACTATTGTGACAACAATACTTGTATACAATTTGTTAGTAATATCAATTTCATGATGAGCATGCAGAAGATGGATCGATTATGGATGTATGATATGCTTGATCCTTCAAAGAGATTAAAGCAACGATTCATGAATGGAGTTTTTGAATTTGTGTCAACGACAATGGACCAACCTTCATATATAGAGGATGGAGGGATAAGGTGTCCATGTGTGAGATGTATTTGTCAAAAAATCCTTAAACCTTCTCATGTGAGGGCTCATCTGCTACAATATGGGTTTCAATCTAACTACCATGTATGGATTTATCATGGAGAAGATCGACCAACTGATGATAGTATAGTTTATACATCCACCAGTTATGAAAACATGAATTATGGTGCCAACTTTGGGTCAGTTACCAAAATGGTGTACGATGCATACATGCAGGTAGCTGACATAACAACTCATTATGAAAATGTCCAAAGTGAAGAGATGAATAGAGAAGAACCCCCTAATGTAGAGGCACAAAATTTTTATGACATGTTAGCATTTGCGAATAAACTATTTACGATGGAGCAAGAGTCTCGACTATTAGTAGCCATTAGGCTTTTCGCCTCTAGAACCAATTAGCATACCACAGAAAAATGTTTAGATCATTTCATACAATTATTGCTTGATATTGCTCCAAGAAAAAATTTCATCCATAAGAATTACTATGAGGCAAAAAAAGTTGTCTCAAGTCTTGGATTGAAGTCTGTGAAGATTGATTGTTGTCAGGGTGGTTACATGTTATATTATAAAGATGATAGTGAATTAACTGAGTTCAGATTTTGTGGTCTTCCAAGATATATGTCTGACAAGGGTCAGAACAAAAGATATAAAAAGGTGCTAGTTAAAAGAATGTTTGATTTGCCAATCATTCCAAGATTACAGAGACTGTATGCTTCAATGGATTCATCAAGGCAAATGAGATAACACCATGAGAACAAACAGGATGATGGCTTATTACGACATCCTAATGATGAGAAAGCTTGGAAACATTTTGATAATGTATATCCCGGTTTTGCAGCTGACCCACGACATATTAGATTGGGTTTATGTTTTGATGGGTTTACACCATATGTGCAAGCTTCCACATCCCCATATTCATGTTGGTCGGTATTTTTGACTCATTACAACCTACCCCCTGAAATGTGTATGACAAAGCCATACATATTTCTAACTTGTCTAATACCAGGTCTAACAAATCCAATCAAGAAGATTGATGTGTACTTACAACCACTCATTCATGACCTATAACTATTGTGGAATGAAGGTATCTTCACATATGATATCTCAACTAAAGAGAACTTTGTAATGCGAGCATGCTTGATGTGGACGATAAATGATTTTCCAGCATATGGGATGTTGTCTGGGTGGGGGAACTAAGGGCAAATTAGCTTGTTCATATTATATGCAGGACACTAAAGCATTCCAATTGAAACATGGGGGTAAAACTTCTTAGTTTGATTATCATCGATGATTCTTGCCAACAAATCATCCTTTCAGAAAAAGTCAGAAGAGATTTCTCAAAAATAAAGTTGAAATGAATGGCCACCTTATCTCATGAACAGACACCAATTATAGGGGTTTCTCAATGATTTTCCAAAAGTAACTGATGGTCCCTTTGACAACTTGGTTGGGTATGGACAATTTCACAATTGGACTAAAAGATCTATGTTTTGGGATCTCCCATTGGAAGGATAATCTCTTAAGACACAACCTTGATGTCATGCATATAGAGAAGAATTTTTTTGATAATGTGTTCAACACTGTGATGAATGTTAAAGGCAAAACCAAAGACAATGAAAAGGCAAGGTTGGATGTTGCTGAGTTGTGTCTTCGGGGAGACTTGGAGTTGGTGCAGTTACATAACGAAAAGTTAGCAAAGCCAAAGGCTAACTGCACCTTCTCACCGAAAGATGCTAAATCAATTTATAAGTGGATTAGCGAGTTAAAGATGTCTGATGGTTATGGTTATAATATTACAAGGTGTGCAAATCCTGACAAAGGAAGTATGCATGGCATGAAGAGTCATGATTGTCATGTTTTTATGGGATGTTTACTCCCGATTGCTTTTCGGTCATTGCCAAACTTTGTATGGAGTGCCCTTGCTGAATTAAGTCGATTTTTTAAAGATTTATGTTCTAATACATTAAAGACAGAGGATGTGGTTAGAATGCAAGAAAACATACCAATCATCATATGCAAATTGGAAAGAATATTTCCCTCAACCTTTTTCGATTCAATGGAACACCTTATCATCCATCTTCCTATGGAGGTATTACTTGGTGGTCCGGTTCAATAGCGCTGGATGTACCCTTTTGAAAGGTAAATAGTTTGGTCATTTTAATTTCAACCATTGAACTAAGTCTTATAATTTCGTCAGTCTCGTAGGTTAATGAGAGATGTAAAAAGATCGATGGGTAATTTGGCACATGTTGAAGGATCAATATGTACATTCTACCTATACCGAGAAATTACATATTTTTGTTCTCATTATTTCAAAAGTGTTAGCTTGTTGGGCAATACAACTTTCAGAAATGATCCTTGACGGGATCCAAATAATGAAGTGCATTACACATTGTCAATTTTGAACAGATGTGGACGTTTAAGTGGATCGAGCAAAGATCATTGACTGACAGACAAAGAATATCGGTTTGCCCATGTTCACATTCTCATTAACTGCAATGAGGTTAGACCTTTGATGTATTCCTTATTCTGGGCTTTCAGCATGGTCTAATGTTGGAAGCCCTCACGGTACATCACATTCTTCGTCCTCGTATTCATCTATCTCATCTTTGTCCCCTCACTCATCTACTCTGTCCTTGTCCCCCCACTCATCTACTCTGTCCTTGTCCCTCCACTTATCTACTCCATCCTTAGTGACTCCATCATCCAGCCTCCATACATATATTCCATCTTCACTTCACCCCCCGACACTTCACCACCATATTTTGCACATCAGCCTTTGTCATATGCTAGTACAGCTCACTAGGGGTGTCATACTTATTATCCAGCTAGCCCCTCGTCGTCTGTTCTGGCTGGTCATCAAAGTTGGACTGCACCACTCCACCCCACCACAACTCCTTTTATGCAGTCCACTCCTCCTTTTGTACACTCTACTATCCCTCCTTTTGTACAGCACACCCCTCCTCCAATTATACACCCCACCGCTCCCCCTTTTGTGCAACCCATCCCTTCTTCCTTCGTGCAGTCCACTCTTTCCTTTACACAAGTCACCCCTAATCCTATAGTTGACCCCACACCTGGTTGCTCTGTCCATGCTAGTCCTTCAGTACAACCACTAGGTGACGATGGTGACCATGCCACAACTGTTCCTTCCCATCATGAGATGCCTCCTGATGAGGTTCAACATGATCCTAGTGGAAGGGTCATCATCTAACCTCTGGGTAAAGGGTAAGTAATAATTTTTACATTTAATTTCATGATTTGTAAATTGAATGATTAACAAAATGTTTATTTGTATGTTGTTTAGATGGGTACCAAATCATTGCATCAGGTCATCATTCAGAGGACCCTACCATCATTATGATGCCATGACTGAGGAGGATCGACTTAAATGATGGATTGACTTTAAGGTAATTTAATTTAAACATCACATAACACTATAATGAAATAATTGTTATTAACATTATGTTAACTTTTGTTTATAACTGTTTTACAGAGTAGAGTGACATGGGCTCCTTAGGATGAGTGGCAGATCAGGAAGATTTATGAGTCCAAAGTTAGAAAAAGGCTTTCTGACATTTTGACAAAGGCAAGGGCACGTGTCTCATGACCTACATGGATGGGTGAGGAAGCATGGAGTGGACTTTTGAGCTATTGGGATACTCAAAAGTTCAAAGGAAAATCATCTCAAAATAAAATTAATCGGTCTTCAGGTCGGGGTGGAGCTCTGTACTCGTCTGGACGTAAATCACACTTGGACATTGCACTGAGCCTGGTAAGTATTGTTTCGCTAACTCTTTAGTGTAATCAAATATTTTTTTCTAATAAATATTGTTTCTAATTACAAAAGTTTTGCAGGAATGTAAACATGGTTGCCCAATTAAGCCTGATGAACTATTTATGGCCACTCACACCAATAAGAAGGGTGAATGGATTGATACTCGCTCACGCGAGACCTATGTAAGTTTATTCTTACAATTTTTTCCATATTATCTATAATTTATTTTTTTTTTGTAATATGTAATGTTTAAATGTCCAAATGATTGTGTAGGAAAACTACCAGCAGCGCTTAAGGGCCATACAATTAAAAAGTTCATTAGCGAATATGCTCAGATAGATTGAAAGGAAGTTGTTGGAGGGAAGAGAAGAGGTCAAGTTTATGGCATTGCAGACTTGGCTGCTAACTATCGCCAAGGAGTGTCCTCCCTCACTCAACCCTCGTCCTTTGCTTCTGTTGGTAACTTTTCGGTTCAGACTGAATGAAAAGAAGAAATGGCTTGCGAAATCGTTCAAGCAAAGGAACAAGCAAGGAAGGCAGAGGAACAAGCAAAGACGATGCTTCCACTGGTACAAGTCAAGTTCACCCCATTATGCCAAAGAAGATGACCACCACCCTCTCCTAACCTTCACACCCACAGTATGTGAGTTTCATTACCATAAAATATTTTCTTACTTATATATCAAATTTCATTTTTTTAATAATTATTATTGAAATAAATTTTATTTCCATTACAGGTTCTTTCCAACACATGATTTGAAGAAGACTTTTTCTATTATGATATATTTCGTTTTAAGTTTTTATGTCTTTTGTTTTATGTTTTAGTTGAATTGTATTGTAAATATTGATATTTTAAAACATTGTAGTTAGTTACAATTATAATTTTAAATGTCTTTTAAAATTTTATTCTAATTACATTTATATATATTTATGAATGTTGGGATTTTTCTGATTTTCAGGATTGGGATAGTTGTTTTATTTTTTGTAATTTTTTTATTTGATTTCAGAATTGCATCGGCCTTTGTGTCAGCCTTACCCACACCACGTCTCTACCAGACTGTGTGGGCTTAGCCCACGCAAGCATGTTAGCAACGACTTGACCCCTGCAACAACCTTCGCCTTTTGCAGCAGCTTGACCCACGTTAACATGCTTGCTTGGGCTAGGCCCACGCAGTCTGGTACAACAGTGGCGTGGGTCTGGCTGACGCAATGTCAAAAAATAGTGGCGATTTTGAGACGGCTTGGCCGTCGCAATTTGCCTCTATTTTTTGGCCGCCCCTAATTTTATGTTGCTTCCATGATTTTAGCACCGTTACGATGTCGTTGTTTAACCAATACATAAGCGTCATTTTTGTCATTTTGTGACGATTTTAGACCGATGCTATATTCAAGTTTTCTTGTAGTGTCAATAACTAATTTCATACAAGACCTATATGCATGTTGAAATTTAATAAATTACATATATTACCTCTCAAATGGGTACATTCATCGATATTCAATATGACCTCATATTCTTGCTTCATAAAGTACTTGAATATGTAAGTTTTCCATTTATTTAAAGAATGCAAGCGAAAAAGATCATTCCAATTTACATAATATAATGACAATGTTATGTTCCATCAGTGACATATCATTCACCCGTAAAACAATTGAGCACAAATCTTTGAAGAATTTACTCAACTTAGCTATAGGCTTCTAAACTTGATTTGCAATACAGTAAAAGCAATACGCAACAACTGCTCCGTAAATATATAACAATTGTAACTTTTCATTCTAATCATCTATTCTTCCTTATTCTATGTTCACACATCTACACAATTTTAAGTCATAACCATCAGGCATTCTCAAGTTAGTAATCCATTTAAACGCAAAATATTTTTGCTCCTTAGATAAAACAAAATTTGCTTTAGGCTTCAAAACTTTTTCATTAGGCAAATGTTGTAGTTCTAACTCTTTTCTCTAACATTATTTTAAATCCATTATTGTCTCAATATCATCTTTGATCTTATCTTTGATGTCCACCACTGTATTAAAAACATTGTCAAACACATTTTCATTACTATGTATCACATCAAGATTATGCCTTAATAGGTTGCAATTCTAATATGGCAACTCCCAAAAAATACTTTGCTTTATCCAATTATGAGCTACACCATAACCATGATATGAAAATTGTACTTCCTCGATTATTTTGAGAAAATAAGTAACTTGTTCCCACACATCATCCTCAGACACATCATTGGAGGTTGAGAATATTCAATTTGATTCTTTAAAAGCACATTCTTATTTGCATGATCAATATGCAATTATTGACTATGACAATCAAACCAAGAAAACTTATGACCATTGTCTAACTAAAAAAACTCTTTGAATTATTCATGCAGTATGGACATGTCAATCTTCTTGATGTTCTCCAACTAGACAACATACCAAATGCACGAAAATCATTATAGTCCAGATTAATGCAACTTTTATGATAAAAATTTGTTTTTTTTTGATATGTTATACGTTAACACACCTTCATTCTTCAATAACTTTAACTCTTCTATCAATGGTTGCAAATAGACATCTACTTTTTTCTTTGGATAATCAAAGTTAAAAACATGTATGAAGTAGTCATGCACAATTCTGGTGGTAAATTATAGAGAGTTACAATCACTGGCCAAAATGAATATGGTTTTCCTGATTGACCATATAGTGTGAAACCATCAACACATAACCCTAATCTTACATTTCTTGGTTCATTGTAAAATCAGGAAATGTTTCATCAAAGTGTTCCCATGTTTCTCCATTTGATGGATGACACTTACTTCTTTTTATTTTCATATTTTTCCCTCTATATTTTTTATTTTTTTGTAGCATCAAATGCACGAGTCTATTATAAGCATGCCATCCTTTTTATTAGTTTCTATGTGATCTTGCTTGAGCTTTTCATTTTCTAACCAAAACTTTGAATTTTTATTTTTATTTTAGATATTGCTCATTGATCTTGTTGCAATTAGGAAAAAGATCTTTATAAGAATGATCATTCTCATCATCTTCATCAAACACTAAGCATGATGAGTCTGAGGTTTCAACAAAAGAGTTAAGGTTAGAAATCATCTCATCCGCTATGTTTGTCATCAGACATAGATTAGATTTGCATGTTTTGCGTTTGACTCAAAGTTTGAGTCTTTACATATATCCATCAGACTCTTCTTCTTAAATCTTTAGTTTTCTTTAAGCTTGGGACACTCCTTTTTTATGTGACCTGATTGTCTACACTCATAGCAAATGATCTATAAACTTTCTTCATCGTTCTTTTCTTGATGAAACTTTCTTTTCTTTCGTTGGGAAACTTCTTATTCCGTTGTTTTGTCCATTTTAGCCTCTTCTTAAACTTCTTAGACATAAGAGATATTTCCTAATCAATTAAGTTTTCCAACTAAACCTTGGAAGTATCATTTTATTGCTCTAGAGCTTTCAGAGCTCTAATTTCCTTGCATCTAAGTTGGGTTTGCTTTGAGGTAGGCCTTGCATGTAAACCTTTGTTAGACAATGTTGAGGTCTCCCTTTGGTTACGATGTTGGAGATGCACCTCATGAACTCTCAAGATTCCTATGAGTACATCCCATGTGAGCTTCTTTAGATCTCATACCTCTTGGACAATGGTGGTCTTAGGTTCTCAAACCTTTGGCATGTTATAGAGAAACTTTATCCTAAAGCTTCTAACCTGTTTAGAAGAACCTGCAATCTTCCACACATGTCATCAATCATTTCACCATCTTTCATGATGAAAGACTCGTACTGACACGTAAGGGTGACAACTTTCTTCAGTTGGACATCCTCATTGCCTTTAGAGTTGATTTTCAAGGAGTTCTAAATTTCCTTGACGATCTTTAACCTGCAAACTTTTTTACATTTACTCTTAGTTTAAACACATATTAGAGTATACCTTGCTTTGTTGTTCAGTTGCACTTAATCAAACTTGTCTTTCATCTAGTATTCCTCTAGAGTTGTGATGATGATGATATCACCTCTTGTGATGATTGTCCATGGTTGATAATATGTGAACTTTGTGTATATCCATGCAATCTTTCCAGTAGGGTAGTCTTCCCCTAAGAATGTTAGCGAAATTATGATGGAAGCTCCCTCGGCAATGACATGCCTTTCTATACCAACCATGTGTTGTATCTTTGCTCTAGATGGTGTAAGGCGCTTAACACTTAGAGGATGAGCTTTAACAATTGTGAAAGAGGTGAAATACATAAGAAGGGAGGGTTGAATTATGTATTTAAAACTTTCAAAATTCAACAATTTATAAATGTGATCAAACGAAATTTTAATTTGATAAAAACATAGTCAAATTTTTTTTCATAAGAGTAGCATTTGATAAAGAACGACAAACACAACTTCAAGTTAATAGATGCACTATCAATATCAAAAGAACTTCTTGAAACTCATTTTAGCAAAACTCTCTTTCTTTGGTTAGTTATGGATTAATAAAATGCAATTCAAAGAGATAAGAGTAAAGATAGATTTACATTAAGTGTTTTTATACAAATTCATCTAAAAATCTATACTACTTTGAGTTCTTAATCAACACAATCAAGTTATATTGGCGGACTATCAGTACAAAATATAATATAAATATTCTTTAGACCCTAACTATTTTTGCATTAGATTACAATAACTGATGATTAAACATAAAATATTATAACGAATCTTGAGTGAACACTAAGTATTTTTAAAATATATAACTACTTTTAACAAAATCATAAATATTTTTTAAATATATAATTATTATTTACTAAATGTTTAAACTTTTAAGTATTCTTTAAATTAAATCACAACTTACTAGGCATTTTGATTTTTAAATGTTTATATAGTAATTTCTAAACTTTTAAGTATTCTTTAAATTAAATCACAACTGACTAGGCATTTTGATTTTTAAATGTTTATATAGTAATTTCTAACCTATATTTTGTAAATTAAAAATGAAACATATAGTATATAATTTTATATATATAGAAATAATATTTGATATATATATATATATATATATATATATATATATTTGCAATAGGTAGATAATTACTTTTATATATAATATTAATAAAACTTTATTAATTAGTATTATAGGATAAAAGTCTATCTTTCTATTTTTTGAAACTAATGATATTATTAAAAGTATATGGAAACTTAAAAATATTTCTTATATAGCGATTAAACTTTTCAAAGAAATTTTTTAAAAAACAGTTCTATTGACGTATATCATTCACGTTCTTATAAATTTAAGAAACAATTGATTTTTAAAATAAAAATACCAATAATCTGTTTCTCCTTCGTTTTGATTACTTAACTAAAACAAAAACCGAATTAGATCATATCTTGCTATATTTAAATTGAAAACGGAGATGTGATTACGAGCTGGTGCGTGGCCATTGCTTCCGCTATCATCTTCTTCATCTCTTCGTGTTAGGGTTTTCGAAGTTTGACTTTCCCTTCGTTTCTTCTCACTCACTATATTTCTTCATGGTCAATTCATTTCCCAAACCTATAATTAACCTTATCCAACGCAAAACTGCAGTTCCTTCAAAGTTTCTTTAGCTAATTTGCGAAATCCACGCCATTCGACACGCTAGGACACACTGTTCTTTGTGAGAAGCTGAAGATGGCGAGGAAAACGAGTAACTGTGCCATATGCGAAAATTCGAATCAAGCTTCCATTTGTTCTATATGTGTTAACTACAGGTTTTTTTAGTGCAGTTTGTTTTGTTATTGCGTTTTGTGTATTTGATTGGTTGAATTGTTTATTTATTTGATTTTGATGATATTTTTTAGGTTGAATGAGTATAACACTTCCTTGAAGTCGCTGAAAGACCGTCGAGATTCTTTGTACTCAAAATTGAGCGATGTTCTTGTCCGCAAGGTTTGAATTACGGCTTGTCTTGAAATACACTAAATCGCATGATTATTTGAAAATTATTATGATTCTTTCAATTTTATTTTAAATGCATGGAGTGCAACAGAATTTTTAAGCTTAGGGGTATGGGTATATGGAAATGGAAGATGAAAAAAGTAAAATAAATACATCAAGCAATTATAGGAGACCTAAAATTCAATGGTGGCAGTGAAAGGAAGAAATTCCCAGGTGTACCTGATGTATTACCTGTACTATTGCAGTCATATAGGACTTCACTTGCATTGATAGAAACCATTCCTGCCGATGGAATAAGCCCATTTTGGTCTATAGTCGTAGGCCCAAGAATAAGAAGTAGGATTGATTGTTTAGTGATATCTCCGTTTCGGGGTATATCTGTTAGAGTGCGGTTAGCAAAGGAAGAGTATTTGGGGAATGGCTGATTCTTTCAAAGGGGAGTGGGGTCGGTTACATTTTTCCTTTGTAAGAATGTTGGGATTATTCTCAGGATCCGTTTGAGGATATTTGGAGCAGAGAGATTCCTCTCTTGCTTCTCTCTGGAAACTTGCCTTCTTGTCCCTCTATTATGTTATTTTGATTCCCTGAGTGCAGGTACCTTTGATACACATTGTATCATTGGTGCTTTTATTGAGAGAAGCTTGTCCATTTGCATTTGAGTACGATAATGATGTCATAGCCTCTCGGCGTCCTTGAATTTGATCTCATCATTATTAAGTTCACGATGCAGTCTCGTGGAGCCTCCATCATCACTCAATTACATTGATGAGTCGCACTCGTTGAAGCTTGACTACTTAGATGAGTCACACTCATTGAAGCTTGACTCCTTTCTCGACTAAGCTCTCTATTTGGATCATTGTTGACAAGATGTGCACAAAATGACTCAATTCTCATTTCCTATCTGAGGTCTCGAACACAAAATCAACCTCCTTTGATGAAAGTGTGACCGTCAAATGTGTGGACCTTCCTCCTTTGGAGAGGATCCTACGGGATGGCTTGTGAAGGTTGATATCTACTTCTCCATCTAGGATATACGTCCAAGATATTGGTGATGCCCCTGCTCTCAATTACTCTTGTTGTGATGGGTTCTTGTTTTTCAAAGGCAGATAGGTTTACCATGCAAGTTCTACCTTCATTCCCACTCTTTTGAAAGAGTATCATGCAACATTGGTTGGAGGACATTATAGTTTTACTAAGACATGTAAGACTCTTGCTGCCGACTTCTTTTGGAACAGAATGAAACAAGGCATCATAACACATTTGCATGTGTGACATTTATTAGCGTGACGAATATCAGATGATGTCTATTACTGGGTTACTGCAACCTATCCCCATCACCATCCCCAGTGTTATTTGTTCAGATATTTCCCTTGATTTTGTCACGATGCGCATGAATTTGAGGTTATATTGGTGGTTGTAGGCAGATTGTCTAAATACGTTCATTTTTCTTCCCCTAAAGCATCCTTTTATTCTCAGATTTGTTGCAAAAGTGTTCGTTTGTGAGGTAGCTAAATTTTATGATATTCCCAAGTTTATCATTAGTGATAGGGACCCCTTTTTCTTCGGTAGTCTTTGGAGTTAATTTTTTGACCTCCAAGGAACCATGTAGCGTATGAGCATCCTACCATCTGCAAACAGATCGACTAAAGGAAGTGGTGTTGGAAGTATTTTTTGCGTTGCTTTTCCTTTGAGCAACCAGCCAAATGGTACATGTGGCTCTCTTGGGCTGAATTCTAGTATAACACCTCTGCCCGTACGGCTACAAGTTCAATTCTCTTTAAGATTGTTTATGGCTGTTCTCCACCCTTTGTAACCCAGTACCTTCTTGGTTAAACTCCGGTGGACTTGATTGCTGCTGTGTTGATTGCTGGGATGAGGCACTCTAACAATTGAAGTACCATCTCCATCGAGCTTAGCAAACGGTGAAGAATGTTATCAAGCATCAGCCAACATAGTGTCGGTGATTGGGTGTAGTCAAGCTCTGGCCCATTGCGAACATCAATCCCAAATTGCCCACTACAATGAACATTTCAAATTCTAAGGTTGTAGCCGTTGCATACAAGTTGCAGTTCCTCAACCAGGCTGAGATTCACCAATTTTTCATGTGTCTTAGCTGAAACAATCCGTCACCAAGGGATCTCCTTTATCTGCCGTGCCCCTGGTCTTGTATCTGCTGAGGCAGACTTTGCACCACCAGAGGCAGTGTTTTGCTGTGTGAGAAGACTAAAACTCAACCCGTTCTGCTGAATGGCTCATCCTTTGAAGTCACAACCTGTCAAGGAAGCCAGTTGGGAGTTTGCAACAAACATTCGTGCCAAGTTTCCAGGTTTCATCCTTGAGGGCAATGCTAATTCTGTTTGGCAGGGCATTGATAGAAACCATTCCTCTGGGTGGAATAAGCCTGTTGAGGTTTATAGTTGTAGGCCCAAGCATAAGAAGCAGGATTGATTGCATAGTGGTATTTCTGTTTAGTGGTATTTTCTGTTAGAGTTTCGTAAGTAAAAGGAGGGGTATTTGGCGAATGTTTGTTAGAGGGAATTGTGTTGGTTATATTTTCCCTTTGTAAAAATTTTGGGATTATCTTTGGGATGTGTTAGTGGATATTTGGAGCAGTGCTTGAGACAGCTTTGCTCTCTGGAAACTTGTCTTCTGGTCCCTCAATTCTGTTATTTTTATTCTCTGACTGCAAGTACCTCTGATAGGGCATGCACCCTAGATTAAAATTTTATATGTATTCCTGCTCCCAATCTATTATTAAGTTACTTGTAAGTGGTTTAAATAACATGTTTATTTTCTATTGGTTGTGCCTTTTGCTCTGCATGCTTATGTTTATACCTTTTTTCTTTCCCCATGAATCTTAGTGCCTATTCTTTTTGTTGCTTTGTCCGTTGTTGACTTATATGTAGTTTGGAATTTCCCATTAGTGGTTAATGTGCTCTGCTACAACCTTAAATTTGTTCAACGCAGCTTGTGACATTGCTTTTCAATTGTTCTAATTGTTTTGTTCATAATGTTGATAAGGGAAAGGGAGATGACCAAGCAAATTGGAGAGTGCTTCAAAATGAAAAGCTTGCAAGGTTGAAGGAGAAACTTCGTCGCAGTAAGGAACAAGTTACTCAAGGTTAGCAACCTTCGTATACCGATATGAATTTCTATAGATGCAAATTTCACTTTGAACCTAAAATAATGGTTGACGTAACAGGAAGAGCTAAGATAGAGACTGTGTCTGCTGATCTGAAACATAAATATGGGTTACTTGAATCTGCCCTTTCTACGGTACTCCGGTTACTGCTTTTTGATTATACTGTGTCAGTGCTATTTCTATGGTCATATGGGTATTATTTTTCTAGTTTAATTTGAATGTATATGTTGATGCTGGATGATTTTTTTTTTTATTCACAGTTGGAAAAAAATCGAGTGGAACAACTTGAGAAGTTCTACCCCAATCTTATATGCACCCAGAGCCTAGGGCATGTGAGCACTGTTTTTTATGGTTACTTTCAATATTTGGTATTTTGTTTTAGTGCACAGTACTGGTTTTCCAATTAAAACAATATGATATAAAATTAGTATTTAAAACTGATAAGCTTTTCCTTAAGATTCAATCACATGGCAAGGTTAAAGATTAATGTTCGATTGGCGCTTTCCTTCTAAAATCATAGATGGAATATCTGCTGCTTCTCTTGGAAGCTCAAAATTAAACCTTATAAATTTATTTTGCAGGTGGCAATTACCTCTGAGCGTCTTCATAAGCAATCTGTGGTGATTAAACAGATATGCAAGTTGTTCCCACAACGGCGGGTAATATAAACCTATGATGACCAATGTTTTGTTGGTTTAACTCAATGAATATGTGTTTGATTCATTAAGTTCGATATCCTCTTGAGATTGTCAGATATTGTGCTTACTAGGTGGTTGAGTTCATTAAAGTAATCATGTGCATTGTGGATTTGTCATAGATAATTGCTTTGGCGACTCATTATTTGTTCTTCAAACATTTTTCATACCTATACCATCTTGTCACTTTAGGACAATCAGCATCTTCACCACATGGACAAATAGTGTATTTAAGCAGGTTTGGATGAATAGCGGCGGCTATTATATTGCCACGGTTTCTTCACCGGGTGAAGCTGGGAGAGAGAGCATTATTCCTAATTTGACTTTTCTATACATTTTAAAAGTTTGGTTAATTGAAATGAATTGCAATTGTATGACTTTTCGAGATTTTTTTTTTTATTTTTTTTTTATATATATATATTTTGCTCTAGGAAATAGTAGTACTAATGTAATGTCACTAGAAAAAGCATTTTTAGAAAATAAAGATAAAAAAGATTTGTTTGATGTTCTTAAAATTTAAGAAAAACTCCCTATAGGGGAAACTTGAGACGCGGACTCTTTTATAATTGGTTAGTTTTTGGTCTGAAATAATAACTTGTTTCACAATCATTTTCTATCTATATAGTGTTATATGCTCTGTAAGTATGCACCTTTCAAAGTGTTCATGTCCTTCTGGTGTCAGGTGCTCATAGAGGGAGAGATAAGGGATGGTTGTAGTGGTCAATATGATCAAATTTGCAATGCACGATTACCCAGAGCCCTTGATCCCCACTCTGTGCCATCAGAAGAACTTTCCGCTTCTTTAGGGTAGGCATTTCTTTCTTTTGTCTAAAGCACATATAGTGCATTTATAAAAGTGAATTATATCTAGGGTAGACAATACTTTTGTTCTCAAAATTGTAATATATATTAATGTCAATATTAAGCACATATTTCATATCCTATTTGAGTTCAAGCAGAGGTAAAACTCAAAAATTCCTTATTGTTGCTTAAATTAGAAATTATAATATTTTTCGTTAAATAGTAACCTGTTATTTCATGTTTGCGTTTTGCAAAGCAGATACATGGTGCAACTTTTAAATCTTGTTGTTCACAACTTGGCTGCCCCAGCTCTTCATAACTCAGGTTTTGCGGTAAGCAATAGATAAATGTTAAGTCAAGAATGTGTTCAAAATATTCAGGTCAAGCATGGTTATTGGCCATCATTGAATGTTAGAATAGCATTGAAATTCACGTGTTGAATGTTGATGTGTTTTTAACTTAAGGCATACCAACAGCAGACATTTTTACGTACTTCTAACATTAATGTTCTCTCTACTATTGGTTAAATTTGTTGGAAAGATTCAAAATCATGATTGGAACCCATTAAACAAGTGAGACTCGTAACATTTTTCTGATTTCGTTAAGTTTTAATTAATAATGGTGTTTCAAAAGAGTGTTGTTCAGATTTCTCTTATAACTTTTAATTTGTATACGCTGCAACTACTGTCTGCATAAACGTATTCCTTTTTGGGCATTCTTGATCTTATTCCAAATGCTGTCTATTTGATGCAAGTATTTTGTGTTACTTTTGATGCTTATAAGATTTTAAGATTTCACCTTGCTGAATGACAGGAGTCTGGAAAAAGAGAATTGTTTTCTAATGTTTTGGTACATTCTATTGAATGTACATAAGAACAAACGATATTTTTGCTAATGTTTAATTTTAGTGGGTTTTTATGTATGCAAAATGTGATTAAGTGTTTGAATTGTCTAACATTTTCTTTTCCTTTTTCCTCCAATTTGTATTCTCATTTGTATTTTTGTTTGTGGCTGATCCATCTGTGTTGTCTTAATGATGCACTGTCTTTTTATTTTCCTATTTAATGGAAATTAATAATGTAAATTTGCAATTGTAATGCATATTTTGTTTCTTTTATGTTACCTAAGGGTTCTTGCTCTCGGATATGGCAACGGGATTCTTATTGGGATGCACGTCCATCCTCTAGGAGGTATTTTGGTCGAAATTATGTTTGGATTGAGTATCAGGAACTAAATATTTTAACCTGGTATACTTTCTTTTCTTCAGCAATGAATATCCCCTTTTCATACCTAGACAAAATTATTGCTCTACTGCTGGAGAAAACTCATGGTCTACTGATAAAAGCTCAAGCAATTTTGGAGTTGCTTCAATGGAATCTGAGAAGAGAAATCGCCTAGATTCATCTGGGAATAGTAACTTTAACTATTCTTTAGCTTCTTCGCATTCTGTCCAAACACATAAAGATTTGCAGAAAGGAATTTCGCTTTTAAAGAAAAGTGTTGCATGCATCACAGCTTACTGTTACAACTCCCTATGTTTGGATGCCCCATCAGAGGCGTCAACGTTTGAGTCATTTGCTAAGTTATTGGCTACACTCTCATCATCGAAGGAAGTTCGATCTGTTTTTTCCTTGAAAATGGCACAATCTAGGTATTGTTATATTTATTTAATGTTCCATAAAACAGACATAATCCATGATACTTAATATACTATGTAGAAATATTAGTAAATATTTCCAAATTAACCTTATGTTGACAAAATTTTGATGTCTTAAGAAGCATTTATACATGGATCACGCTATTCATGTATTTGGTTTGATTAAAGACGGTCAGAGATATTGTTTAGCGTGAGGTTGCTCTTAACAAACTGCTTCCAATGTTTTTCTTGGTCTCCCTCTCCTTCTCACATAACTAAAATACATGCAATCTATTGTCCTCATTAGTGCTTCTAGTGACCTTTATATGTGTCCAAACCCAGTTAACTATTTTTCTATTATTTTTCCTCTTAACGGTGCTAATCCAATATCTCCCACATATAATCATTGTGTACGAGGAGATAATTAGTCTATTAAATTGTGTAATTATGCAACATGTCTTAATTATCTCTTTACAACTTGTGGTCTATAAAAACTTTTAGTTATTTAATTGCAGTGGGCTGCAGCATCTAACTGATGGATTACTATAAGAAATCATGAAGGACAGTTTTTGAATATACTTGGTTTTGACAATCAGGATCTACTAGCGTATCCGTCTATAGGCAACACAATCACTAATGTAGAGGAGTCATTATATCCTTAATTATTTGTAATTAATGCAAAGCCTATATAAACCAATCTCTGTGCTGTGGTTCTTTTAAACACAGTTTTTGTGCCTATTATGCCCCTATTTTTCTCTTCTCTTCCTCTTTGACATTTAGTATCTGATTTGTTTCTCTTAACTTCCCTTATACATCTAGCTTTTATTTCCTGTTGAAACTGGCTGTCAGAAGAACAAACTAACTTAGGTCTTCAAAATTTCCAATGCACTATTGTGTTTGGGAGCATGTGTCAGAACTCCATCCAGATTCTTGAATTTATTTTTAAGGCTTCTCACTTTTGAAGGGTTTCTGTTTGCAGTAACGTTATGATTTTTACCCAAAGTTTGCTGCAACGTTAAATTATTTAGAATGCATATGCAGATAGCATTGAGGTTGAATTTTTCTCTCCTTTTCCCTTTGATTCAGGACATGCAAGCAAGCTCAACAATTAAACAAGTCTGTATGGAATATGAATTCTGCTATTTCATCAACTACTTTACTGGAAAGTGCACATTCTGTGCCGGCAACGGTAAGTTCTCTCATCACTTTTAATTTGTAAGGAAATGCTGGCAGTGGTAATTGAATTTCTTATGCTTTAGTGGCTTAGTCCATCGCTTACCCATTAAAACAAGTGTCTAGCTTGGGGATTTCTAAGAATTGCTTGAAAAGGAGAACAAAACTTCCTGGGTGAAATTCTTCCTTCTATTTTTTTCAATAACAGGAACACTTCAACATTCAGTGAATACAAGTTTGTTCTAAGTTAATTTTGAAAACCCTTTTAAGAGACCTGTCAGTATTTTCGAGTTACATTCCTCTATTTATTTACCTCCCGGATCCCCTAACTACATAATTGATATCCAAATTGTGTTAACTAACTTCCTAACTCCGAACAGTATGTCTTAGTTACGCTCACTTCTATTTGTTTTTCAGGAGCTGGACTGTATCTGTATGTAGAATAGTTAAATCACCACCCCTAAGATAGTGCTTTCATAAGCAATATTATTACTTACAATACCTAGGATATATTTATCTGGGCACAATAATAACTTTTATTTTCGTATAATGGCCATTTTCATTTTTATTATAATGTTTATCACTAATGGATTTTATACTTTTCCCTATTGCAGAGAATTGAAAATTATCTGCCAAGTTCTACTGCTAGTTTTCTTTACGCCACTGATTTATCTGATGGCAAAAATGAGTGCCTTATTGAAGGGTGGGATATTGTTGAACATCCCACTTTTCCACCCCCACCGTCGCAAAGCGAGGATGTTGAGCACTGGACTCGAGCCATGTTCATAGATGCTAAAAGAAAGTGATCTTCATCTGCAACAGACTTCTGGATTCTGTATGCCTCTTTCAAGAGAATTTTGTTTGCATTGTAATCCTATTGGTAGTAATCCCACCTTTTTACACAAGTGCATGTTTGGTCAACACTTCACATGAGAAATAATCACATCATTTTATTTTTCTTTCAATAGCTCTCCTAGAAATATTTTTATTTAAAGCTTATTAACCCCAAAATTAATTGATTCAAAGTGTGTTGAGCAGCACTGGTATTTATTCCTTAGCCTACAGAAAAACACAAAAAAAGTTGTGGTAATTGGTTATAGACTATGATTATTGAACTAACTGTTTACTGCTTAATGTCAAGCCTCGTTAACTATCCCATTGCGTTTTCTTTTTCGGGTTAATGTGCATGAAAGACTTGATATATTGTAAGGATGCAACTGAACTGATGTAAGTTTAACTTTGAAAGGGTCATGACTGCTTTAGCTGCACTTGCAACTGAGCCATTTCATTAAAATTTTTAACTCCAGACAGCTGCCAGCTCAGTGCTTTACGAGTATATATTATGATTCTGAAGTCTTAATTCTCATAATTAGTGAATATTAGCTTTGACATTGAACCTGGACAATGCAGCATTTTTCCTTGTTCGAGTAGTTCTTATTGTTTGTATTACAATAAAAGCTTATATTTTCTTTTTTTTTACTTCCTTGCTAATTGGAATTTTTGTACTTGTCAGGTTGAAGAGAACGATTTGACTCTTGTCAAGTAGATGGTGTGAAAGTCGACATAAGGTTCTTGAGGATTAATTTGTAAACTAATTGGAATATTTTAGTTGCCCTCTGGTTTGTAAATGTGCATTATTATAGACTAATGATAATTATGTAAATATATAGGCAATGTTTTGTTAAAGTCAAAATCTCATCAATAATAACTTATTCATTATTATAGTTATTGCTCATGAGTTCACTGAAGTTGGACTTCTGATTAGTTTTAACTGTTAGTTCTGAATCTGACTACTAGTGAGATTCAAATAGCCTTTAATTGTCTTTCGAAGAGATAAACGATCAATCTGTTATCTTGAAAGTCTTTAAGGATCAAAGTAGGTGTAACTGCATGATCAAAATCTGAAAATTATCACTCAAGTATTTTAGAATATTTTTTTTTCAAACTTCGAGATAAATGCTTAGCTTTTTTGCTGACCTCTAAAAACTATTCTTAAGAAGTCTTTGAATGATTTAGCTGTTCAACCAATGACGCCTGCAGAGTGCCACTAACCCAGGACTCAGTATCTCTCAGCCATGTTTGACATTGCCTGAAAGTTAGTCTCCATTTCAGAGGAAGGTAAACAGAAGATGGTGATGAATAATACCGCTAGTTCAGTTACACAACTTCGGACACCACTCAAGCATCAGGTCTTTACAAACTAAAGTATATCAAATTTGATTTGGATTAGTAACTTTCTTAATGTTGGGGACGGCGATAAAAGCATACTTGTATTTTTATAGAGAAGTCGCTACCATAGTTTATTATTTAAAAATTAAAAAAAGGATAATGGTTTGCAAAATCAGATTAGGAGTCGGTTAGGTATAGGAAATGTATTAACGTCTTACAACGTCTGTCGTAAGACGATATTTTTAGTTAAATGATTGAAAAGGAATGTGGTTTTTTAGAATATTTATTTTTATAAAAAAAAAGAAATAAAAATGCAAGTAAAGATAACAAAGAAAATACTTTTTATTTTTTAACCTGACAAAGATTGACCTTGCTCTTAGGGAATTACATAATTTTAATAAAAAAAAATTGTTTTGATGAATTAATATTAACTTTTGAAATTTTTGGAGGTGTGACATGAAAATAGGATGTTGAAATAGCAAAGTTGTTGGGTTTAGAGCCTAGCCTTTGAGTGAAATTACTGGGTTTAATGCCTAAGTTTTAGGTAAAATTGTTGGGTTTAACACCCAAGCTTTAGGTGAAATTGTTGGGTTTAACGCCTAGACTTTGGGTAATGTCAATTTATTTGCCACATAAAGCTTTAGAGATGTTCACAAGCTCGAGAAGATAAAAAACCACATCTTCCTTGCAGAATATCTGAAGCATCCATATCCTCTTGACCTTTTAATGTATGAACTTCTATGTCAGCCTCCACTTCCAACAGCATTCCCACCTTCTGACACATGGGTTGTATCTCCCGAATCCACACCTACTAATATAGTAACTTTAACCTCTTTAATGCCTTCAACCACTCTAGATCCTCTAAAGGTCATACAAAAGTTCTTAATGATTCAGCCTAAACCTCTTCAAGTTATGCACATTGATGTAAATGGAAAATTGTAACTCGACCCAAGACCCTGCATGTTAGACAAACTTTTGGGATGGCATTAAGAGGATGGTCTTGTCCATTGCAATAACCATAGGGAATTAATGCACCAAATGACACGTGTTTGGTGCATCTTCTTAAATCTACTCCTACTAAAGTATTTAGTAAACCTTTAACCAGTACTTTTGTTTATGGAACAAGATCTCCAATAGCAAGGTTGATACGTGATATGAAACTGATTCCATTTCCATTTTTGGGGTCTCGGTGATGCGGCGACCTTGGGGTCATGGATGAAGCTGTGGCCAGACTCACTGGTGCAAGAAAGCTTCAAGCACTCGATTATGGTGGTCTTGTCGGCACCGTTGGGACCAAATATTAAGGTTAAGGGTTTGAAGAAGGTGATGACGTTCTTGTTCTCTACATGCCCAACCAATTTCCTCTTCTTCATCCATTATGTTGCTCCCATTGATGAGTCATTATTTTTCCTTATTTACTTGTCTTTATGTACTATTTTTATTAGTGATTTGTGTTTAACTGCCTATTATTTTTTCTATTTCATTGTTTGGGCTTCATTTACTAGAAATTCGTAATTTATTTAATTTGGATTTTCTATGCTAACTTTATTATTACTTTCAGGGTAGCTTTGGAATTTTATTGGGCTTGGAAATTAATTTCAGAATTGAAGAGGTGCTGCCACATTATCAATTTTAATTTTTAGTTTTTATTTTTAGTTTTTATTCTTTGGACTAGAATTGAATAAATTTGGGCTCATTAGGTTTAGTGTTGAACACTTATTTAGGAATAGTCGCCTGTTACAAAGAGGAAGGCTAACAGAGAAGCAAACAATTATTTATTCTCTACTTTTGGGATTTAATTCGTTTTCTCTCTCTGAAAAAACTGGTTCTATATTTCTTTTCTTTTCTCTGCAATTACATTTTGTTTTTGTTTCAATTCAATTTCATTTTTATTTTATTTTAATTTTTTTTTCTATTTTAGTTCGTTTTGTGTTTAATCTTCGTTTGCTTTATTTGAATTTAATGGAAGACTAATTTATAAGATTATCCTTTTGATTCAGATTGCAATGAAACCTTGAGGTTGGTGTTGTGTTATTTTTGCTCTCTTTGTCTCTTAACTCTTCATCATTTTATTTTTGTGCTTAATTCTTTTATTGATTCATGCTTAATGTTTCAGTTAATATGAATTTTGTGTCTCTGTTCATGCTTAATGGAGTGAGTTACAAGTTATTGGGATGAAATGAATGATGTATGTGAATGCTTAATTTGCATAAAGAAAACTTGTGTTAATTCTCGCTTAGTTAATTAATTCGGGTTGGAATTAGGGTTCAATAAGTTGAGCATGAAGTTTTGTATCTTGTGATAAGCGGACTGCAATCTAATCAAGAGGGTAATTTAACTTGGTTGTTGGTTTTTATTTTATTAAATATTTCACGAAATCCCCCATTTTCTCTTTGTGTGTTTAATCCTTTGACAGGAACTAGGTCCTTTGGAGACGACCTAGGAGTCAGTTCGTACTACATTTAACTGCATTTATTTGACCGGATACGACTTCGATCACCTATCACTATAAACCTTTCAAATGGATATGCATGCATTTGCTCTTTTGCGGTTATCATATTCATGTACCTTTTTCTTTGGATCTTGTCACAACTCTAACAACAATTGTTCTTTCCATGGATCTCAGGGGCACCCTTCGAAGAGATTTACAACTAGAGAACTCTATTACAGAGATCAATTAATGAAAAACCACCTCAATTACAACACTTTCACTACAAGAAAAAAACTATTTAAAGACCAATTTTAGCTACCAAATAAAATGGTCGCTAATTGTGACCAAAATAATCACCAAATTAAATTTTGGTTGCTAAATAAGTACAAAATAAAAATAATGATTGGATTTAGTGACCAATTAAGTCAAGATAATTGATATCTAACATTAGCTACCAAGATTTTAGCCACTTATACCATTAGATTCTAAATTAGTTTCTAACTTAAGTAAATATTATAAGTGACTAAAACTTGGGTAGCTGTCAACACCTAATTTCGTCTGGGTAAATAAAATTTATTTCAAAAAAATGAAAAAATATTTTTAATTGTTTTAAAGAAAATTAAAAAAAAATTATTTAATCAAATTAGAATTTTGTTGTAAAAATATGTATTTTTATCAATTAGAAAAAAATCACTCAAAATTTATCTTTAAATCTATTTGTTTGTTTAGATTTTTCTCTTATTTTCAAAAATTCAAAAAATATATATATTTGCTTGTCAGTATCTTGTTTCATTTTAAGAAAAAATATGATTTTTGTTACCTTGTTTATCACTTTAGAAAATAAAAAAATATAATAAGTTTTGCTTTGGCTAGAGAATGAAATTGAAGTTTATTACTTCCTACACTCTTTTTTTTCGTAAGCACCTATTGGACTTCCAAGTTGGTTTTAATACCACTCCTCACAGCCCATTATGCTGGGGTCCCGTATCTTCAAGTGCGACAAAAATGCATTCCCCCGCATTAAAGTCCCTGCTCCACCACCCTGCACCCTGCATAAGCGGTTTTTGGTCTCCCTGCAAAAAGCAATTTTGTCCGCCTGCAAGAGGGATCCCAAGGTCTGAACAGCAGGGGATGTCCCTTGATGAGCGAGAAAAAAGTACTTTCGCCTCCCACTTGGTTTTGGAGGGTTATATACGAACAGTAAACAACGAATTGGGGGAGAGGAAGGAAAGGTTTTTCTAGTTTCTTCTTTTCATTGAGCGAGGAGAGCGAAAGAGCGTAGCAACGGGAAGAGGAGGAAGGAAGCAGAGCAGTGGAAGAACCCAAACCATTGAGATCAAGATTTCATTTGTTTCAGTTCTTCAACAGGTAAATCGATCCAAGTTTCTTCGAAAATGTTTGTATGAGAATGGGTTTGAACTTGAAACAATTTTGAACGCATACTTGCAGTGATATAACATTAGTAGCATGTTACTGTTCTTTGCTTTTCTCTGTTTGTTTATGGAATACATGATGGGAATATATTGAGGTGTTTCTTTTTTAGCATAGTCTTAAAGTTAAAAAGCTTTTGCTATTACTGCTCCATGCATGGCAGCCTGTATGGGATGTTGTTACCTGTTTCAAATTTTGAGATCCCTAGTTTTCGGTCCGTGCACCACTCTCTTCAACCTCCACAACAGCAGCTTCCACACAAAACACCACAACCACCACCATGATGAGCCCCTTTGTATTCATCCTCAAGCCTTCGCTAGCCACCTCCCTCCCAGACTATTCACCAAACAACCTTAAGACTGCTCTCTCATATACGTCGTTCCCTCACCGTCAGCATAACCCCCAAGTTGTGCTCGCATCTCCCACCATAACCTTCATCTCCTCCCTCTCCCACTACGCAACGCCATGCAACGATACCTCATTTACCATGAGCCCTCGGTGATACTGTCAACCTTCCCTCACAAACCAGCCAAACCTACTTCACCACCTATGACGAACCCAACCACACACTTCCGCACACCTTTAGAAACCACCAAACTCTCTCTTACCACCCTCACCCTGCGCTTCTCCACCTCTCTTAACTGTTCCAACAACAACCACAACGCCTCCCCATTTTTTTCCCTCTCTACCCCACGCACTTCCACTAGCCATAATAACCATCACCCTCAGTAACCAGGCAAGCCAGCCACCACACTTTCCATCCCTACGTTGCCTCACTCTCCCACTACACCCCCAGATCCGACGTCTCCCTCTGCCATCACTCTCACAAAACCTCACTCCTCTGCCACATCTTAACCACCATGCCATCACCACATCCTCCTCTACACCTCCAGTTTCACGTTCTCGTACCACCAAACAACTGCCACCTCCCCCCTCGGCACTCTCTTCACCACCAGGCTGCCTACCCCAACGTCAACGTCTCACTTAACCATGCTCCTCCATCCCTCTTCATCATGCCACCAACAAACTAAAGAAACTAACGCTGCCATCATTCGTGTCTTGGCAAGAGCGGCAAGGATCCCATAACACCTTCCTCAAGCCACCTTCTTCCTCCCAACCCGTACCTCCATAGCTACCTCCATTATAACTCCTCCATGCCACCTTTCTCTCAAAATCATACACCAAGCAACCTTAGAATCTTTACCTCCCTGTCCTCCCTGCTTCACCACTCCACCCCTTTACCCGAACGTCACCACCATCACCTCCAACGCACCTTCCATCAAGCCACCCTCTTCCCATTCACCTCTCTTTTCTCTCACCTCCAAACCGAAACTCCTCCAGCCTCCACCTAGCCAAACCTCCTTGCTAACCCTCTCATCCCCCCTGTCATCGCCGCCAAGCCACTGTGCAGTCATCATACCTTCCACACAGACCTTTCGCCATCATTGCTATGCCACACTCCATCATCAAACTTCCATAAACACACAGCACTTCCAGTTTCACATTCCTGTACCACGAAACCACTAGGTTATGTCGCCATGCAAGCACTAGCTTCCACCCCAACCACGTGCTTCCTCACTCCTTTGCCTTCACCATGCTCCACTCCCTCGCGCCATTATAACTTCCCCCACCTAAACGAACCTCATTCTTCCTTCACTATGCCTCCAAACCACCAAACTCTCTCCTTGCCTCACCATGCCATCACCCGCAAAAACCTAAGAGATGCTCTCCTACCCCTCTACCATGCCACCAACAACAAAAAAGCCTAACGCTGCCACCATCCTCGTTTTAGCAGAAACAGCAAGGAAACCACCACCACCAAACCCAAAAGAGCCACCTTGAAACTGCCATTGCCACCATAACAGCACCACCAACGCCCCAAAAAACCCACGCTGTAGCACTATTGAACCTCTTCCACCTTAATCGTGCTCCTCCATAGCCACCGTGAGCCACCAAGAGTGGAAACCTACGTAGCAACACCCTCCATCCTTACGCTACCTCACTCTCCCACTGCACCTCCAGATCCGGCGTCGTCAAACTCCCACACTGCCGTTCGCGCAGCTGGGTGGAGTCGCGCTGCCACCCTTCATCGTTGCCAGCGCCACCATTAGCCTTCAATCCACCTCCATTGTCGTCGACTGGCCGGTGCAGTCACATCTGCCGTCGTTGACTGGCCGCCGCCGTCGCGTTCGACAACCCAGTGGAGAGGTGGCCTAATGATCCCCACCTCCTGAGCAGCATGTCACAGTGCCTCATGCACCCACCAATCCTAATGGGTTAGTGGGAGTACTTGCTGCACCCCCTCATATTCAAGCTTGCACCTGCAACTATCCCCAATCCCCAAAATACCCTTGCTACTAGTTGGGTTGAGTTCACTTCCTGCACCCCCATGTTTTCTAGCCCATACCCCCAGCCTTCTTAAATCCCTAGAATACCCTTTCCATTAGTTAGTTGAGTTTCCTGCACCTCCATCAGTTAGATCTGCACCCATAGCTGTCTGAATTCCAAGAATGCCCCTGGTTTTGTTTTTATTTTAAAAAAAAATTTTTTTACTAAAAAAAATATAATGCTTTAAAAGTTTAATATTAGTTTATGTCTTTTAAAACGAGGTTTAATTACTAATTCCTCTAAAATTAAAAATATATCAAAAATCTTCAAAACAAAAATCAACAACACAAATAGTTTTTTACCCATAGAATTACGTAATCCTAATTCTCCATCCGATGGAGATATGTAGGAGCGAGGTTAAACCTGGTCGGGCCCCCTTTTCAAAATAAAAAATATTTTGTTTGCTTTCATTCCTATTTTTCGTGAAAAAATAAATATTTCAAAAATTACACTCATTTTATTCTATTCAGTTAAAGGTACCATCTTAGGACGGGCACCGTGGGGGGCTAATACCTTTCCCACACGTAACTGACTCCCGGACTCGCAATCCGGTTTTCGTAGACTAGCCTTATCTTTGTTTTCTTTGGTTTTCCATAGTTGGAAAACTATGGTGACGACTCCCTTATTTTGAAAATTATTAATCTTTTTTTCTCGGATCGACGTCCAGTCGTGACCCTGGTTGCGACAGTAGCTAATGTTAGATACCAATTATCTTGACTTAATTGGTCACTAAATTTAATCATTACTTTTATTTTGTACTTATTTCGCAATCAAAACCTAATTTGATGATTATTTTGGTCACCATTAACAACTATTTTATTTGGTAGTTAAAAATTTATCTCTAAATAACTTTTTTTTCTTGAAGTGTTTATTGAACATGCACACTCCCTTCATTCCCTTCATGAAAACCCATCAAGACAATGTACCTGCTTCCTAAAACAACTTTCCAACTCTTTGGTGAAGCCAACAACACTAGACTCAAAACCCTCGACGCTGGCATCAACCTTTGGAGCACCCAAGGGAGCCCTACCTTGGTTTCCCTGTCACTCCATTCTCTCTTTTCCAATCCTCTGACGAGCTCAAGTCAAGTTCCAGGAACCAGACCAGGCGTTGGTCTTGAATTTCTTCTGTAGAGCAAGATCCTTGGTGACGTTGGGTGCATGGTGGTTGAGTTGAATGAGACCAGAGTCGCAGGCAGATGCTGTTTGGGAAGGGTTGATGGCGGATTGGATGGTAGAGGATAGTTCCTGTGGCTTGGAGAGGGAATTGAAGTCGGTGGTGTAGTTGGATGAGATTGGGGTGAAGAGGTATTTGTATATGAGCGGGGAGGGAAGGTGGTGGTGAGGAGATGGTCGATGAGAGGGAAGTGTTTGGAGCGACCTAACTTGAGGATGAGAATGAGATAGGTTGAGTAAGTATGGCAAAAGTTGAGTTGGCGAGAGGAGGTGCAAAATGGTTTGTTGGTGCATGGTGGTTGATGCAAGCGTTGGTGGCGGTTTAGGATGTTTTGGGTTGGTGGAGCATCGAGACCATTCAGAGATGAGACTATTGGCTTGGCGACGAGGTGTCATCGGAGAGCGAGTGCCACAGGTGGAGGCGTGTCGACATGACGTCGGTGGTCCCAAACGCTAGAACACTGACCTTCAGTTTCGACTTGAATGATGGTTTCTTCTTCATAAAAAATAAGAAGAATACGGGAGTGAAGAGGAACAATTTTAAAAGGGATATTTTTCTGTTATCTTATATATATATATATATATATATATATATATATTATTTTTACTTATTTTTTTCACTTTTATTTTTTATTTTGTTTTTATTTTTCGTTTCTTTGAAAAAACTTGATGAGCTAAGTTCATTTTTTTAGTCATTTCAATTTTATTAAAAAAGAAAATTCTTCATTTTTTAATTTTAGACATTTTTTTTAATTTTAAATTGTATTTATTCTAACAAAATCGGACGTGGACACTTAAACGAGTTACTATGTGACAATCAAGTTAGATAATAAAAAATATTTAGGCTAAATTATGTTTTTGGCTGCTATAAAATATAGGTATTTTACTATTGGTCCCTAGAAAAATATTGTTTGTGTTTATAAAATTAAAATGTATCAAATTTAGTTGGAGTTAATAACTTTGGTAAAGTAATGGTCTACAAGGAAATTGACATTACATGCATTGGAAGTAGAGTCACTTCCTTTGTAGCAGATGACTTGTTTCTTCTTCACAAAGGAGGATGAAAATAATGAGTTTGAAATTGTCTGCGTTTTCAATTATGAGAAACTTCATATTTTGTGGTTGTGCATAAACGTTGTCGGTATATATTTTATATCTTCTATTTTATTTGCAAAGAGAAAGTTATTTTATTTTAATATCTAAAACCTTTTAATTTCACTAATGAATTTCCCTTCAATTTTAAGAAATTAAAAGTAAATTATCTATATTTTAAGGAGATTTTTTCATACGTCAGTCTTTTAGACATGGATATATATTCTCGTTGAAAACTATCTTCAAAATTATTTCCAAAATAATTATGCAATTGATTTCAAGGAATAGCAATTAAATTAGCTGAAATAGTTTCCGTAAAAATTGAGTAGAACCGTGATCAATACAGTGACGTTGAAAAATCCAGCATATTTTGATTCCTACAAATTTTCAAGTGCGAATACATCAGAAACACTATAGGAATTCTTTATTGATCCAGCTGCATTTTTAAAATCAAATTGATTTTACCAAAATTTAATTTATTACAAAAACAATTTTACACTAAAAAAGATTAGATTGCGTAAAAATGATTTAACTAAGAAGCAAATAAAATTATGTTTATATTTAAAAACAAATTTGAAAACAATCTTAAAATATTTATTGTATTAACGTATTTTTATTTTTGTCTTTTTTTTTAAATTTTATCAAAATTATTTTAATAAAATAATAATAAATGATGGAGGAGCTCCTAGGTGCCTTAGCTTCTTGCGCAAGCTTCAATGGAAATTGAGCATAATGAAACCTTGAAGCATCGAATAGAAGAAGTGGATGAAATTCCTCATGATGCGGAAGCCATGGAAATGCAAGGAAGGAAGCGTGCAAGGAGGTTGATGGTGAATAGATGGTGAAAGCTTTGAAGGAGGTTGGGCCAACCTTCAAGAGAGAGAGCTCCTAGTTTCTAAGAGAAGAAACTCAATGTAAAACTTGAGGCAATGTGCTGAAAATTTGGCAGCATATCATTACTCAAAATCAAGCTTACAATGGAGGTTCCAAAACATCTTATTTATAGAAGAAGAAAAAGCTAGTAGCTTCTCTAGCAAGCTAAGGTAGCGCATACAAGAAGCTAGGGTTAGAAACCCTAACTTGCCTTGCAAGTTACCTAAGTGGCGTATGGAAGAAGCTAGGGTTGGGAACCCTAACTTGCGCTTAGGGTTAGGGTAACCTAGCGTGTGGAGCAAGCTACTCTTTCCTAAACTAGGCACCATTGGATAAGCGCCACATGTTCAAAAAATCTAACCTAGGTGTCTTTTATAATTTCTAAGGCACCTAGGGTTATTTACAAAAACCAAATTTTTACTATTCTACTTTTCACAATTTTGACAAGAATCCTCAAAGCTCAAAATAGTCAGTATTTTAATCTGTACAGGTGCCTCTGACTCTTTGTTTGCTTCAAGGTGTCTGAACATTGCTTTAGTAAGTGAACCTTGCCTGAGCCCTCCTCCATCATCCCCTCCCTCTTGAAGAGGATCTGTCCTCAAATCTGAATCGTCTACCTCATCATCATTGCTACCTACAAAAGGAATGAGATCAATTACATTAAAGGTAGTATGTACTTCGTAATCTTCAGGTAGATCCAATTGATAAGCATTATTATTTATTTTCTTTAAAATTTGAAAAGGGCCATCACCACGAGGACTGAGTTTTGACTTTCTTTGTTTTGGAAATCTATCTTTTCTTAAGTGAAGCCAAACCCAATCTCCCCTCTTCAAAACTTATTGCTCTATTCCTCTTATTGTTTTGCCTAGCATACTTATCACATTGTTATTGTATTTGGATTTTAACCTTCTCATGTAATTTTTTAACAAAATCAGCCCGTGATGCCCCTTCTTTATGAATAAACTCAATAGGATTGGGCAAAGGAATTAAATCTTTTGGTGTGAGAGGGTTAAATCCATATACAACCTCAAAAGGTGAAAGTTGGGTAGTCTTATGAACTACCCTATTGTAAGCAAACTCAATATGAGGAAGATACTCATCCCATGATTTATGATTACCCTTCAAAATTTCCCTTAACATAGTGGATAAAGACCTATTAACAACCTCGGTTTGTCCATCCGTTTAGGGATGACATGAGGTAGAAAACTTGAGTTTAGTTCCTAGCTTTCCCCAAAGAGTTCTCCAAAATTGACTAATGAACTTAGGATCTCTATCGGACACTATAGTTTTGGGTAGTCCATGAAGCCTAACCACTTCTCTTAAGAAGGGCCTAGAAATGTTACTTGCATCATCTATTTTGTGACATGGAATGAAATGTGTTATTTTACTAAAACGATCCACAACCACAAAAATAGAGTCAAACCCCTTTTGAGTTCTAGGTAGCCTAAGGACAAAGTCCATACTAATATCCTCCCAAGGTGCACAAGCAACAGGTATTGGGGTATATAATCCATGAGGCATAGTCCTAGATTTGGCTTGTAAACAAGCAATGCACTTATAACAATACCTTTGTACATCTCGCTTCATATGGGGCTAATAGAACTTTTCTCTCAATATGTTCAAAGTCTTTCTTACCTCAAAATGACCCATTAGTCCCCCTTCATGTGATTCTTTTACAAGAAGTTTCCTATGTGAACCATGAGGTATGCATAACTTTCCTTCTCTAAAAAGATAACCTTGGTTGACATAGTACCCTCCTTGCAGTTTATGTTGACTTTTGGTGTAAATGGATGAAAATTCAGGATCTAGCGAGTAAAATTCAATAATTTTATCAAATCCAAAATTTGGGCTCCTAATGTAGAAATCAACGATTGTTTCCGAGATAAAGCATCAACTATAATATTACTTTTGCCCTTCTTGTATTTGATTACATACTGAAATTGTTCTAGAAATTCCACCCACTTAGCATGTCTTTTGTTCAATTTATGTTGACCCTTCAAATATTTAAGTGACTCATGATCGCTATGAATGATAAACTCTTGGGACACAAGATAGTGTTCCCATGTTTGAAGGGCCCTTATCAAAGCATAAAGTTCCTTGTCATAGGTGGGATAATTTAAAGTGACACCATGTAATTTTTCACTAAAATAAGCAATGGGGTGACCATCTTGAATTAACACAACACCTATACCTACTCCTGATGCATCACACTCTAGCTCAAAAGGTTTAGTAAAATCAAGTAAAGCTAGAATAGGTGCATTAGTAAGTAAGAACTTTATCTTTTGAAAGACATTTTCTTGTTTTTTGCCCCAATGGAATGTAACATCTTTCTTCACCAACTCATTGAGAGGTGAAACTAGACTAGAGAAGTTAGGAACAAACCTTCTACAAAAACTTGCCAATCCATGGAAACTCCTTACTTCTCCTACATTCTTTGGGGTAGGCCACTCTTGTATAGCTTGTATTTTTGAAAGGTCCACATGAACCCCATTTTTATTGACAATGAACCCTAAGAACACAACACTATCTACATAAAAGGTACATTTATCTACATTGGCAAAAAGTTGATTTTTCCTAAGAACTATTAAAACTTCTCTAAGATGGTGAATATGAGATTCTACACTAGTGCTATATACAAGGATATCATCAAAATAAACTACTACAAACTTTCCTATGCAATCCCTAAGTACATGATTCTTTAGCCTCATAAAAGTGCTAGCTGCATTAGTGAGTCCAAAAGGCATCACTAACCACTTGTATAGTCCTAATTTGGTCTTAAAAGCGGTTTTCCATTCATCACCTTCTTTGATTCTAATTTGGTGGTATCCATTTTTTAGATCAATTTTAGAAAATACAGTGGACCCATGCAATTCATCAAGCATATCATCAAGCCTAGGAATTGGGTGCCTATATTTCACTGTGATATTGTTAACTACACGACAATCACAACACA
>Ga0099824_1001599_pt1 | contig 32141 bp, 16 predicted proteins | sample SiratrowhiteBW_FD_76837 | JGI IMG/M metagenome (GOLD analysis project Ga0099824, IMG submission 76837) | Root nodule microbial communities of legume samples collected from California, USA - Siratro white BW | ecosystem: Host-associated > Plants > Roots > Nodule | place: USA: California... | reverse complement strand
ATATATATATATATATATATATATATATATATATAAATAAAAGATATTACAATTTCAAATTAAAATATAAAAATTTAAAATTAGTTAAGATAAATTTAAACTGTATACCTATAATTTGTTGAAAATTCGATAGCAATTAAAAATATAATCAAATTACTATACATAAAAAAATATTTTACAAAATAACCATGCTAAATTAAATTAAAATCAAATTTTTAAAATGATAGGTTAAGCATACATAATTGCATAAATTAATTTTTGTAACCACCCACAAAATTCGATTAAATATGTGGATATCCATACATATGAGGGAAGAGGAAAGGGGAGCATCATTATATATGGAAAAGTGATAATTATGTTGTTATAACAACCAAAACTACCAAGCATCACTGCACATTATACAGCTGTAATAACTACCTACACTACCCTACCATTAACAGAAAGTAAAATAGTTTAACCCACTTTAATGAATAAAATTAAACTAGACTTAATTATTAATTGTCTTCATATCTTTTACATTGTTTTCATAAAACAACTAAGTATTAATACATCTCCATATTCTTTTATCTTCCTTTTTATATTTTGTTATAATTTAGAGTGTTACAGTAGATATATTGTTGACCGTTTCAAAGTAATTAATATAAAAACTAATAATTATTAATATTATGATATTTTTTATTAAATAAAAAAACGTGTTCTGGTATGTTAAGGAGTAGAGGTCCTATATTTTTCTTTCTTAATCCTTTCATACATCTTATAAGAATAAAACATTAGTAAAATGTAGGACTAATTTTTTTAACTTTTATTAATTTAAGTTTTGAATTTTTTGTATAAATAATTTTTCTTCAAATTTCTTAAAAAAAAACTTGATCATGAAAATAAATAAATTTATCTTTCTATAGTAATACTACTTTTCTCCTATATGGATGGTTTTTTAATATTTGAATATTAGGGGTGCAAATTGCATTCACATCCAAACAAATTGTTTGAAAGGTTGATCTGTCATGATTGATGAGGAAAATTATGGAACATGGTCAGAGGCGTGCCAAAATCTCATTCGTTCACCCACTTTATGCTACCATGCTATACTGTCCATATGCTGTTAGATTATATGGTCTATCATTCATTCTCAACTCTTTTATGTATAATTTCATATAAGGCTGCAACTTCTATGAATCACACTCAGAACCTGTACTGTACCAACCCCTTTCAAGAAAGTGAGAAACAAAAACTATAATTCATGTGGCAGGAAAAGATAAAGTTATAAGATCTCTTTTGGATGAGTTCTATTATAATTTTTTTTTTAAGGAAAAAACAAAATTAGATCTCTTTTTGGATGAGTTCTATTTTCTGATAAGTTAAAATTTAATTTTATGTAAACAAAAAAAAATAGAGAAGTTATAGAAGAGAGCTTTTATAAATTAGTTTATATATAAGTTAATTTTAATTTTTCTTTATTTGTCTTTTTAAAAATTCATTCCAACGTGCCTTTTTAGTAATAAACAGTCTATTAGGGTAAAATAAATTACTTTTATTTTTTACAGATAGTTATTCCTTTTCTTATTCTTCTTCTTTTAGTATTATTAATATGTTGGCAGATAACCATTACATACTGAATGCGTATGTGTTTATATATGTGTGTCTTCTTTATAATATTTTTAATTTTTTTTAAGAATACGATCTACTGTTGAATAAAAATTGAATCCTGAATTTGAGAATATGTGGATAAGGTGTCATAATTTTTGCTAAGTTTTCCAATGTCCATAACTCCACGATGGATTGGATCTCTATAAATTGGACGCACATTCTTCGTTTTTAGTTACTGAGTTTAATCTTTTCTTCATCATATAATACTATTGTGTATAAAGAAAACAAGAGTTCAAAAACTATGAGAGAGCAATGAGAGTAGCAATAGTGAAAATTGTTAGTTTCTTTTCTTTTTGTTCTTTTTAGTTTCCACAATTGTATAATAGGAATGTCATTTCTGGTGGTTTTTCCTTAATTAAATAATATATTTTTTAAATTATTCCAAAATAATCAGATTTTGTTTTCGTGTTCGTGGGTTATAAAATGAATGAGAATGAGATGTCTTAAAGTAGAACACGAGTTAAATACATAATGTTTTATTGGTTTTTTTGTTTGTCTACTATTAAAACACGATATGTTTACATATCTTTATAAACAAGAAAAAGTACTTCACTAATAGAAAAAAAAAAACACATTCTCTCTGAAAGATTTTTTACAGGTGATGTAGAAAGTTTAGACTTTCTATATCGATTTTAGAACTGATGTAATATGTACATATATTATACCAGTTGATAAATCACTGATGTACAATACCAATCTTGAGAACATTCAAAGAGATATTACATCGGTTGGAAGCCACAATAAATATAATATCGCCCCTATTACATCGATTTTACTCACAACTGATGTAATATCTCAATTTTTTTTAAAAAGTTGTGGGTTGATAAATAAATATTTAATCCATACAAGGAAACATCACAAAAATCATTTTCTATATAAGTTACCGTCTTAATTAGCGTAAAACTATGCCTAAACTTTTTTATGATAATTCATGCTTTAATCAATATACTAAATAAACATTTTTATATCAATTATTTTACTGGCTATTTGTTTTTATTTTTCAATTTGATATATGTCAATTTTATACTTGACATACAAAATCCAAATAATCGACCTTAAAAATCCACTCTTTATACAACAAATACTTGATTAAGTTGTTTATTCAAATGCATTTTATTAAGTATATTTGAAATTATATTTCTTTTTCTATGCATTCATTAATAGATATACCAGTGATTTCACATGGCAAACTTATTGTATTATAGGGTTTTAGTGGGTATGATGGGCCAATATCATGACAAGGTGATAAGTTGGAAATTTATTCACGGCATGCCGCTTCAACTCATAAAGGATATATCAACCTTTAACATTTAATATTTTTCACCTACTAAATTAAAGTTTTGTGTTCAACAAGAATCCACTTTTCAACCACAACTAGCTTAGATCTTAGCATTGGATTAGAGTTCTATGCTTTTCCTTTTCCAAATGTTATTTATAGAACAACTTGATGTGAAGGTTAAGTGCTTCTCATGATTTTTGCTTGAACTTTTTCTTTGGTGATAAAAACATCTATTTTTTTTATAGAATAAAAAAAAAAAAAAACAAAGAAGGTTACAAAACACAGGCACAATGCACTACTACAATTCTCCGATTTCCCCCAAGAAGGATCATGCACAAACAACAAAGAAGGTTAGATGATAATGCACGTGCTAAGCTCAACTCACAAATTAAAGCCAAGAAGATTGTGGTACTTAAGACAGGCCCATTGCACGTGTGTTTTAAATTTTAGTGAATTAAAAATATTTTTTTTAGTGAGACCAAAATGAAAGTTGTCTGATTTTCATCATTAAAAACACGTTTAAATTCAATTACAATCGTCTTATAAAATATTTACAAAATTAAAATACATGTTACATGAAAATTAATAAAAATTAATTCGGGCTTAGGCATAGATGATGGAATAAAATACCTAAATTTTGTCGTGTAGCTATTCTTGTACGCGGGAATTGCCACTGGGACTTGCAAAGAGCACAGATCTCAAAGGCAAAGGTCAATGGTTAATACTCAATTTAATTAGAAACGAAAGTGACACTCTTCTTTCTTCATGTGAATTAGTATGTATTTATTTGTTAATCATATTAATTAATCATTTGTTAGATTATAGTTACATTTAGGTGTGTTTTAATTTTGTAGGTCCCTAACACCCCCACTCACTAACCTGCCAGCTATATAACATTTCTTTTGGAGGATTCTGCCATATTACATTTTCTACATTAAAGTTTCGACAAGAAGAGAAAAATTTATAGCACAAAAAATCATTACTTATCTATAAATAATTCTAAAACTTAGTAAAATTATCTTATTTATATAATATTTCTCTTGTTAATTATTTTTCCTTCATCCTCTCTTTTCCTTCTTTTTATGTAAAGTATTGTATATAAATAAAGTAAAACTAATAAATTTCTTTTGAAATAGCAAATCAATTATGGGAAAGACTCGATACCAACAAATTATCAGTATTTCATGTAAAAGAAAACATCACTTTTATCCCAAAGTGTAAAGATAATGAGTTCAGTCTTTATATATATATATATATATATATATATATATATATATATAAAAGAAATTTCACTCCTTTACATTTAAGAGATATGTAATCTGGTGCAGTGTAAGCTTGATGGCATTTAAGTTAGAAAGGAGTTGAAGGACTAGTTTGAGTTGATATAAACAGTTAGGAACTCAAGTGGTTGTACTATAGTGGCTAGAGTTTGATTTGTGACTTTAGAAAATACATTGAAAATGTTATTGACTTGAGATAGGAAAACATTGTAAAAATGAAAATAAATAAATAAATAATGGTTAAACAATAAATAATTGAATGGAGAGTAATAATGTTGAGCAAGTTCCAGGTTATTGCTTCATGGTATTGATTATTTAGAAAAGAAGATCAATGGCTAAAATTGAGGGTGATTCATGCATCCGAAACTTGTGAAGAACATGGTGGAAGAGATTGTCTTGTTTTTTTATGCAACTAAGAGAGAGAAACCTTAGCTGGAGTGTTTGTACTTTGACATAAAAAAGAGGAGGCATTCATATCTTAATAGTTTTCATTTTCATGTTTTTTTATTATCAAGCTTCCACCCACTATCACTGATTCCAAATCTCCCAAAACCCTTTTGTAGTTTTCCCTCTCACACCAGTAAAATATCACTGAATAATATTTTCATCATAAAAAAATAAAATAAAGAAACAAATCTCCCTCTCTCTCTCTCTCTCTCTTTATTCCCCTTCTTCCAATCCTCCTTTATATATAAAGCCATCTTCCAAAAACCTTCTTCATCAACACTAACACAACCCCATCATCACTTGCTGTTTAATGCTCCACAGCAAGTACCCTATTGGATTTGGAGATTGTTAGATCAATCCCTTTCCAAATCCTCCTCTTCTAAAGTAAAAAGGAGCAATTTTTGTCATGGCCTCTTCTTCTTCTTCTCTTGCAATATCCCCAAGGAAGCTACGCTATGATCTGTATTCCTATTCATACAAAGAAGATTCCAACACCCCTTTAGTGATAAATGTGCTGGCTTCACTCATTGAGAGGAGCATGGCTAGGACTCAGAGGATTGTGAAGAACTGTTCAAGTGCTTTGTCCAAAGCCATCAGCACAAACATCTTTGATTGTAGGGAGATTCCTGACATGACCATTCAATCTTATCTAGAGAGGATTTTCAGGTACACTAGAGCAGGACCATCAGTGTATGTTGTGGCCTATGTCTATATTGACCGGTTCTGCCAGAACAATCCTGGGTTTAGGATCAATGCCAGAAATGTGCACAGACTTCTGATAACAACTATTATGGTGGCTTCTAAGTATGTGGAAGATATGTAAGTTCTCTTCTCCCCCTTTTGTTTCTCTATTTGTTTTTGGTTCATCTCTGGGGTTGAACTAATTTTGATGAAATATTGATCATTTTCTTTTTCTAAATATACTCAATAACAGATTCTCTGAAGAATTTTTAGGAGACATGAAAATGCTGTCAATTTTTACTTTTTTCTGTAAAAAATCTATGGCACCCTGATATTGAAAAACTCTGCCTCTAACCTTTGATGTGTTCATACAAACTCTTTTAACTTTTAATCTAAAAAATAGTTGTACCAGAAACTTTAGATTTATGTTTGTACTATAGCAACTCTTTCTGAACATCAATTATAGAAGAATTCTAGATAATAATTTGGTAAGGGGTTTGTTAAATTGAGACAAAGTTTGTTTCTTTGCAATCTCAATCAGTGAGAGTACTACTGGCTAACAGCCTAGGAAGTGGATATTTTGTTAGGTCACCTAGTTTAGGTGGATGTTGTTGTTAATGCATCATAATTTGTCTTTTTATTTGTTTTTTCTTTTATTTCTTGGATTTGAAAACAGTGCATCATGTGACAGATACTAATGTGGCTTCTTCTTATTTGACAGGAATTTCAGAAATTCATACTTTGCAAGAGTTGGAGGATTGACAACAAATGAATTGAATGAGTTAGAGCTTGAATTTCTTTTCATGATGGGTTTCAAATTGCATGTGAATGTGAGTGTTTTTGAGAGCTATTGCTGCCATTTGGAGAGGGAAGTCAGCATTGGAGGAGGCTACCACATTGAGAAGACCCTAAGGTGTGCTGAAGAGATCAAAGCTAGGCATACAGAGGAAAGGGGTTACACACAAATCACACGTGTAATGCTGTAGAATGCTTAGAGAATTTTGCTGTTATAATTTAATTTTTTTATTTTTCCTGCAAATCAAGAAGGTAGTTTATGTGTATAGATGAGTGTAAATTTATATATATTTGTTTGGGGATTGAGACTTTAGAACATAGGTAAGGCAGAGAAGAGTGATGTACAAATTTGCCTTGTTTTATCACAAGGAAACAGTGAGTTTTAATCATCAAGAGTTTTGGGATTTTATTTGATGATCTGAGGATTTTTTTGATTTATTTTGTCTTTAAGTGAGCATATTTTCAACCTTTTCTAGATAGAAATTTGAAAATATAAGTGTCAATATCTTGAACTTGTTCACACTGAAATTATATTCCACAACATAATTTGAATTATCAAGAGAAACAAAAGGGTATATGATATGTGACTTTGAAAAAAATATCTGTTTAGGTCTGGTTTAATTAAACTCAAATATTATTATGTTGTAAACTAGATCTAAGGATGAAATCAATTGACAAAAGTGGAGTTTGCAGTAAAATGGTGTGGGGCTGAGTGCTTTCAAATCACGTAAATCACACCATGATGGAAGGAAAGGAAGAAGGGAAATTTGATGGAGTCAAAGTATGTTCATCGCTTTAATTTGTTCCTTTTTTTTTCACTTTTCACTCTTTAATGGATTTTGATGATGAAAGACGAGCGAAATTTCGATAGCATATTATATAGTGTTCTAACAAACTTGCTTAATCTATAAGTAAATCAAGTGGGTGGTAACACTGAGCTGTGTGGAGCATCATAGCAAGACTTAATAGTTCAGCAAATGGGAATCGTATGGAAAATGAGTTTTTTTCACACCGTAATATAATACCTCGAGATAGCAAGTGGTTAGACTAAGAGATGGAATAAGATACAAAAATATTAATCATGCGAAATTGTGGAAATATTGTACACCAAAGTTAGTAATTGCATTTTAGAAGTGAGATTAGTTACTATTAATATGTTTTATTTGTGTAAAATGATAACAACAACTTCATGTAATGATAATTTTAAGGGAATCATTATTAAATTTTGAATGATGATATTTTGCAATTTTATTTAATTTTAGAATGACACTTCTTTTAAATTGTTGTTTTATATTTTTTTATGATGATAGTTTTATGTAAAATTATAATTCTAAAGGATATATACAACGATTCATATTTTTCATTTTATCTAACATCAGGTGTAATTTTTGTGACGTTGTTTTAGTTTCTGTTTCCATCATTGTTCATCACCATAGTTGTTATTGTCGATTTATCGTTTGCTTGAAACGTTGAGATCATTGTTTTCATCTTTCACAATGTTGTTACTCTCATCTTTCTCCATATTGTTCGTGATCTTCACCATTGTTAAGTCGCGTTTACCTTTACCATCAAACAATAACGTTGATTGACTTTCAGAAGATAGATTATCGAGATGAGTCATTATTATTGCAACTGATAAAGACCACAATGAGGGAATATCTCACCTATTACGATGGTTTTAGTTACAACTATAGTCTAATTTGTACATGTAATCAATATTTTTTGAACCTATAGTCTACAATAATGTTTTTACTTAACACTATCATCGTATATGTAACATATGACAACGGTTTTTAACGAGAACCATTATTTTAGATGCATAAATAATAATATTTTGAGAAGAACAATAGTGAAATTCAATATATATAATAACAATTTGAATCATCATAAAAAAAATGTCATTTTTTAATGACAGTTGTATCAACTATGGTTTTTAAAATTATTGTCAAAATCCACTTAGAATCATTATTAAAGTGACATTTTACAATAATATTTATGTAAATCATGTTTCAAGTTATGTTAAATTTGAGGTGATGATATAAAAGATTTAAATATGAAATTATAAAATTATAAATCTTCAGATGTTAAAAATGACACTATCTTATTTGTGAATCTTCACAAAATAACTCATTTATTATATTTTTTTACTACAATATGTAAGTTAATTTTAATGAGGCTTTATTTCTTAAGAGAAATTAAATTGATATTCATGTAATATATAATGGAGAAGGGTTGGTTTGGGGAGTTGCTAGCTATAACTATGTGAAATATAATTTTGATGGGTTGCAAGAGATACTTTGAGTCTTAATGCCTGTAGAAGTATTTTGAGTGAAAATATTGAAAAATACATGAAAAGGCTCTTTATATTTATTGGTATTGTTTAGTTTTGAAAGTTGAGTTTATGAAAGTTATTTTAACTATCAAGTTGGTGGTATATAAAAGTTGGTCTTCTTTTTAGTTAGAGTATCACTCTATTTTAGTTGTTGATGTTTCTATAAATAGTTTCATTATGCCTTTATCTCAAGGGAGAGGTGAAACTCTTGCTTGACTTTGTGTAGCATTATAAATTTTCTTGTTTCATTTACACGGAGGAAAATGAATGCGTTGATAGATTAGTAAAATTTGAATTGATTTTAGGATTTATTTTTTTTGTAGGTTATCATTTGTATTAGAGGAGTTTTATTTAAAAATGTATTAAAAGAGTTTTATTTAAAAATCGATTTGACATATTAGAGTGTAAGTTTTATTGACTTTTGCATAAGTTTTGTAGATCCTCCCATATTATATGAATCTCTATTTGTTAATTGTCTTTTTTTTATTTATGTTTTCTTATTGATACATGATTTTTGGGATACCAAGTTTATTAAAATACCAGAAATTCAAGATTTCATATGTTCATGATGATTACGAGAATAACCTTTTAAAAATAAATGTAAAACAAAACATGTTAATCTAACTACTATTCCGATTAAAAATTAGTTACTTAACTAGTTCACGGATGAGTGAAGGGAGTAAGGAAGACCGGTCAATATTTAGTAAATAAAAATATTATATCATAAGTATATTATATATTTAAAGTAATTTTTTTTAAATATTTTAGCAGGTTTTATTATTGATTTTTTAGCTTATTCGTTTTCTTATTATAGTTTAATCTCCTTAATAGATTGCTGGATTCTTCACTGCGTTATAGTATTCTTAACAAAGAAACTTGTAACACTGAAAATAATAATGACTTTATAATATTTCAAAATAATTTGATCATATGAAAATGCTCACATGACGCAAAAGAGTGTGATTTTACACTTTAATCCAAATTAAGCTCCAACCTTATGTTTCAAATTGGATTATAGGGAGATCAATTCAGTAATTAATTATGTGAATGATGGGAATGATAATGTTATTTCAGAAAATTAATTGAAAAATGTGGAGAGTGAGATATTTATTACACGTATTTAAGAATATTATTAGTAAAGAAAATTAAAGTTTGGAAAGTTTTGTCATTAAAAAGTTTTTTTAATGTATTTTCATAAATCAAAATTTACCAGAAATTAAAACATGACATGGGTTTTATTTTAGATTTGATAAATTTATATATTTGTATTTTTGTAATATTGATTTAATAAACTTTAACGACAGGAGAAAAACTGCTTGTGGAAAATTAAATTAAACCTCACAATTTTCGATTAAACCTAAATGGTTTAATCCTTTCTAATTCTTAAAAAATACAGTAGAATCAATCTCTATACAACTTTAAGCAAAAGATGACAAACTCATTTTTCTTTTTTTTTTTTTCTCGATTTTGCAACATCATGCATGCCCTTTTGGGAGAACTCAAATAAAATTTTATTCCCAACTCATGAATGATTTAAAATAAAGAACTAACATATTTTATATGCATGTGGAAAAAGTTGCTCCAAGTAACTAATAACAAATGATGGAGCAGCAGCACCTAAAGACTGGTGTTGTTTAATTTCAGAAAGATCATTACATTAGAAGAAACCAAGAGAGAGAAAGGATGATTAAAAGAAAGTTGAAAAAGAACTAAAGTGTAAATCATATGATATTATACTCAAAAAGCTTCATGCTCTTGATGAAGTTGACCATCCAAAGCTGCCAAGTGTCTTTATGTACAAATCAATATAATTAACAACATGGCCCTTTTTTTGTGTGTGTGGATGATGATGCATTACCAACCGAAGACAACTTCAATATCGGTTAATGAAAATGGACAAAGCATCTTCATTTTAGAGTAATTAAAGGACATTGAATCTCTCATCTTCCTTTCTTGCTGCCTACTTCGAGAGGGAAAGAAGAAAAGTAATTGACATAATGCAAATTATTAGGCTTTAGATGGATAACTGCCTCCTCTAGGTGTCCTATAATAGTTCTCACTGGGATCTATTAGTACATTTTCATTGCTTCAAGTCTACAATAAGCTCTGAATTTCTGTAGTGTTAATAAAAATATATAAAATTCAATTTATACAAGTCAATTGTATGATATGATGATTTAGATTTTGTGTGAATGTTTAAGTGATACTAAATGGTATGCATTTTATGTTAATTAAAGTAATATATAATTTTTTGTTTTATAGGCTTTTTGAATTGAGGTAAATCTCAAATATCTTAATTGAGTCCAACTATATACTTTCAAATATATTTGATGTATTTAGTTCGTCACCTATTATCATATCATATTCGTCGTCTTAAAATTTTTATTTAATTACTCAATAATTTTAGTATTCATTTTTGTCACAAGTCAATTGAATAGTATTATTAGATTCAATTATATTATTGAGGTCTTATTTATTTTGAAATTTATAGTTTTTTCATTGTGATGAGTCATTATTTTTCTTTATTTATTTGTCTTTATATACGTGTTTTGTATATATTTTTAGTAGTGATTTGTGTTTAAGTGTCTATTATTTTCTTTATTTTGCTGTTTGGACTTCGTTTACCATAAATTAGTAATTTTATTTAATTCGGATTTTCTGAACTAATTATATTATTATTATTTGGTAATTTTATTTAATTTGGATTTTCTGAGCTAATTATATTATTATTATTCTCAGGAAAACTTTGGAATTTCATTGAGCTTGGAAATTAATTCTAAGATTGAAGCCAAATTATCAGTTTTTATTTTTAGTTTTATTTGTTGGACTAGAATTGAATAAATTTGGGTCCATTAGGTTTAATATTAAACACTTATTTAAGTCTAGCTCTCAGAGAAGGGAGGTGAACAGAGAAACAAACAGTTCTTTATTACTCACTTTAACAAATTTTTTAGCAGTCTTGAGAGCACCCTTTCTTAATCTCTCAAATTTTTTAAAAGTTCAAACATATCCTTCCAACTCATATGAATTATTAGGAAATTCTATTCCATCTGAAGGACTAAAACAAAATCTTTAAATTTTGAAATCAATAGTCAAGTGACGTCCAACTTGCAAATTTAATTCTATAATTTTCAAAATTAAATAATTTTAATCCATTATTAATAAGTCATTTAATTGTTTATCAAAAGTACATAAAAAGTAATATTATCAACTACTTATTTACATAAGATATTATTAATAAGTAAGATTTAACAATTAACTTCACTACATATTAATATGACAAAATATAAAAATATTTTATGTTAACAATAAATAAGTGGACTAAAATTGTATATTTGCGAAATTATAGAAAACACAAAAGTAAATTTAAAATAAATTATTATAAATAACAAATTTGTTTATCTATATGTATTAAACTTGAACTCATACGACTAACCAAGCTAAATCAATATCAAATTTAATAAGTGATAAAGAAATACCAAAATGTTTGTAATATATTTCTTTTAAAAGTCTATAACCTCATCAATTATAATGTCAACGGAGGTGGACTTTTATACGGATCGTGTTATAAATTATAGAAAAAGATAAATATCAATTATTCTATAAATTTAAATATTTTTAATTTAATGTATATTAAAAATTATTTTTATTGATTATTTGAAATACTTTCTATTTTATTGTTAATAGAATGATTTAACCATTATTTTTATCTTGTTTCCATCTTGTTGATCAGTTAAAAGAGAATAAGATGAAAATAAGAATCATGTTATCCTCACGAAAATAAATTTAAATAAAATAAAATATTTTAAATATTTAATATAATTTTTTTTAATAAATTTGTTATCAAAAGCATTTAATTTTATAAGATAATTAAAATTTAATTGAGAAAAAAATAGCATGAAATTTCAATGAAAGTGGTGTGGAGTTGGATGGTGGAGATGAACCCTTGAAAGGGGGAACCCAAAAGAGTCATGCACTAACCTAACTTACTTATTATATTTGATGCGACTGTGGAACCACAGACAAAATAGTTCGTGGCCCTTAATATTTATTCCAACCATGCATTGCCCATATCGTAATCTTTTTGGGTTATATGTTTCCACGTACCCATCCAAATCCATGTCAATGGAGCAATGAATATGGCTACACAAAAAAAAAAAACAAAGTGGGTGGATAGAATCATAGAACAACCATAAAAAAAACATATAAGAAATTTTATATGTGTGCCCTGTCTTCCATGCATGCCAGGTATTTGATGATTCTTCACATTTGTCTGATTTTGAAAATATATATATATACTCATTGACATTGTAATGCACTTATCTAAACATTTGTACTTTTAATTTTCATTGTACTTTTTTAAATTTTCTAGTCAAATGCTTCTTTGGAACAATTCATAATCGTTGTATTCTTACCTATAGAGACAGAGCTAGGTTATGAGGGTTTAGGGTCAATTTACAAGAATTATTAATTAATTTATAAAGATTTCAGCAAAAAGTTTATAAAGATTTGTAAGTAACGTGATTGGTGTGATATATAAAATAATATTTTAATAAATAAAATTATATTTAAAATTAAAGATAATTAATTTGATGAATGTGATTAATGGATTATTATTATTTTAATTATAAAATTATTAATTATTTTAAAACAAGAAATTAAATTAATACTAATAATATATTATTATTATTCTTTTATTAATTTATTCTAATTATAATTATTTTATAATTTTATTTTTTATTATAATTATTATTTATGATTTTATTATTAATTTTTTAAATTAATATGACTAATATTTTATTTTTATTATTATTTTATAAATTTATTATTATTTTAGTAATAATAACAATTATTATATTATATTATATAATTAATTATATTTATTTTATTATAAATATTAATAAATTAATTATTTTAAATTAATTGTATAAAAAAATTAATAGAAATTAATTTTATTATAAAGAAAGTTTTCTGAAAAAAAAGTTTCATCAATTTTTGGTTTTAATTAATATTTTTTTCGTTTAAATTTGTATCATATTTGCATTTCCACACTCTCGCTCTCATGTTCTCTTAACCAAAAGAACTGTAGTCTGATATATATATATATATGTATTATTTTGTTTTTTTAGAATTCATGTTAGGTACTATTATGAACTTTAACATCTTGATTAGGCTGACACTTCAAAGATTAACAATCATATGCTATGATATGAAAAAATATTATTAAAAAGAAAAAGAAAAGATACAAAACGATGGGAGACTAGGTCAAACACATGATAAGAAAAGATGACAAATACTATCAACCCAAGCTAAACAAAACGAAACAGATGGGATTCATACCTATTATGAAAAAAGTCTAATTTAATAATAACAACAAGTAAATCATCATACCATTTAAAATCTAACTTATTCTCGAGATCCAGCGAATCCAGCATGTTAGCACAATGGTTTGTCTCACGAAATATATGAGAAACTTTGAACTCAATTTCTTTACACATTTTTATACACTTTCTTCATCTCCCTCTCAAAGACCAAATAATGAGATTAAATGAACTAAATGTTTGACAAAGCAGGAAGAGTCATACTCAAGTGAAATACGTCTGAAACCTTTGCTCCAAGAAAGCTCAATAGCTAAAATGACTCTCATAACCTCAACATATAAATACTTTTGTACCCTAAGGAAAGAGGAGAAACTACCTATATATTCACCCGTACTACCACTAAAAATACCTGCACATAATGAAACTCAAACACCTTCTAGCAGCAATATCGGTGTTGATCTTTACCTAATTGATATAAGAGAATTTCCAAATAACCTGAATATGAGAGATCTCTTTCTGACTATGTGTGGTCATATAAAAAAACTTCAAATAAGAGAAGTCAACAACGTCATTGTGCATGTATTTTTTGAAAGAGTTACCCATCATTTTGATGAAACATTTAACAGTCTAGATAGCCGAACAAATAGAAATGATTTCTTGAAACCTAGCATGATTTATCATCCTCTATATCATTCAAATAGGGTAAGTAATAGTTCTCAACCTAAAAATATTAACTAAGGGACTCCCTACATACATTAAGAAATCAATAAATCATTAATAAAAAGAGGAAATGTGATACGAAAGCAATGAATAAGGGAAGCAATTATGAAAATAACAATATAGTAGCACTAACATTGTATCGTATATAAAGATATATTAATGAAAGCAGTAATTGAACTCATGAAAGGATTATAGTAGTAAGTTGCTCCAATACAGTGAGTTATAACTCACCTACAGATATAGAAGGTACGTAATGGAAGGTACGCCAAGAAGAAAACCTAAAAGGTTAGAGATAACAGAGAGAATAGAATAATTCAGAGAGAGATGACTCACAAGGCACACACTCCACTCTTTTCCTCCACCTTCTTAACTAATTCCTCAGTCAGCCTTTGTCAATCTCACTCCTACAAAGTTAGTTATTGTCCTATTATCCATATCCTTCCACGTGTCCTACCTTCTGAGCTGGTCCTCCTCACGTTGCAATATCATTACCTCCGCCTTTGAAACTGACCTTACCCTCAAGGTCAAAATTGGGATGTTGTATCTTCATTTGTTCATATGGCTCTCAAGTAACTTCTTCCCCAAAAAATATGCTGCCACTTAATCAAGACTTCTTTCTTCCATTTGTTGTTCTTCTTCACCATATGATGTCTGAGCATCACATGTGGTTGTAACTTGTAACCTTTTTCATCCAACAGGAGTGAAGATGGAAGTAGTGCAATTGGTGGATTACCTTCACATTTATTAAGTAATGAAATATGGAAAACTGGGTGTATCTTTGAGTAAGGGGTAGTTCTAACTTGTATGCTACAAAATCAATCCTTTGTATAATTTTGAAATGACCAAAGTACATCATTGATAGTTTTTGATTTTTTTCGAAGAGCTACAAAATTTTGGCAGTATGGGTGCAGTTTCACATACACAAATTGTCCCATTTCGAATCCTAGTTCTCTTCTTTTGCTATCGGCATAGGCTTTCATACACATCTGGGCTTTGTTCAAATTTGATTTTAAGGCATCTAGGACAACATCTCGTTGTTGTAATTGTTCTTGGAGAGTTGGCATATCTTCTTATGTTGGTTCATATCGAATTAATGGTGGAGGGGCCCTGCCAAATATTGCTTTATATGGAATCATCCCAATTGTTGAATGAAAGGAAGTATTATATCTATAGGCTGCCCAAGGCAATAACTTGTACCAATCCTATGGATTTTCTTGGGTAAAGCATCGTAAGTACATTTCCAAACATCTATTAAGGACCTTGGTTTGACCATCTATCTCCGGATGGTATGCGGAGCTTCGCGCCAACATAATTCCTTGTGTTACCACAACATTGTTCATAAAATTTGCTAGTGAAAACTTTGTCTCTATCAGATATAATATATTGGGGGATTCCATGAACATTGATCATGTTCTTAAGAAATGCCTCGACAACTTTTAGTGTCGTGAAATCTGTTGGCAAAGGAATGAAGTGTGCAAACTTTGATAATTGATCAATCACTACCAAAATAACATAACAACTATTAGGCGCGGGAAGACCAGTGATGAAATCCATTGAAATATCTTGCCAAATTTGTGACGGGATAAGTAGTGGTTGTAGGAGACCTGTAGGTGGTTGTGTGCTATATTTGGCTGGTTGGCACATGGCACAAATTCTCACATATTCTTTTGTCATGCTTGCCTTGTCTTTCTAGTAGAATTGTGTTGTCAACCGAGTGAGGGTTTTTTTATACCCTCCATGCCCGCCAATCACAGAATCATGTTCATGTAGCTGCGGTTTTGTTAGAGATGATGTTGCGGGAATCACCAAAGGCAAAGGTAATGATATTGTAATGTAAGGAGGACCAGTTGGGAAGGTAGGACATGTGGAAGGATCTGGATAATAGGACAATAACTAACTTTGTAGGAGTGAGATTGGCAAAGGCAGGCGGAGGAATTATTTAAGAAGGTGGAGGAAAAGAGTGGGGTGTGTGTCGTTGAGTCCTCTCTCTGAATCATTCTATTTTCTTTACTTGGTAAATCCACTATGTTACATCTTAAAATCGTGAAAAATCGACCTTCATTTGATAGGGAGGGCCAAAGATTGAAGATGACTGTGACCGTTCTAGAGATGCCTCTTTTGTCTCTCCCAGTTGAAACTAAATGGAGGCAAGAGTTTGTGTGATCCTTTGAAGTTGTTCATTATTCCCATCGGACTGCTCGACGAGTTTAGCAATTGCAGCTTGCATCGTTTGCATTCATGTATTGTCAGCCATGAGAACTCTCCATGAAAGCACTAATGATATGGAAACACGAAATGAATGGAAATCAATTATGAAAATAGCAATATAATAGCACCAACAGTGTATCAGTATGTTGTATTGTGTTTTGGATTTCTCCAGTTAATTATGTATATAAAGATATATGGATGAAAGTAACAATTGAACTGATGAAAGGATTATAGTAGTAAATTGCTCCAGCACGGCGAGCTATAACTCTCTTGCAGATATGGAAGGTACGTGAGGGAGAAAACCTAGAAGGTTAGAGATAACAGAGAGAATGGAATGATTCAGAGAGAGAGGACTCACAAGGCACACACTTCACTCTTTTCCCTCACCTTCTTAACTAATTTCTCTATCTGCCTTTGTCAATCTCACTCATGCAAAGTTATTATCCTATTATCCAAATCCTTCCTTGTATCCTATCTTCCCAATTGGTCCTCTCGTTCGTATCAGAATGTTGTTTATAATGAAATAATATAGAATGTTATGAAAGTTTTAATGTTTCAAATATTAAATATAAATTGCTTGAACACAATGACCATCACCATAATTACTTATCTTTGGAATGTATTGTTATATACAGTGACAATTATAAAATCAAAAGAATCTTACACAACGTGATGAGAAGATTTAGTTTTTTTTATTAACTTGAGTTTATATATATATAGTCTTTAATTAATATAAATGCTTATCTAATTTTTTTATCTTGTGAATATTAAAACTTTGGTTTATAGGATTATTGAACTTTATGTTACTTTAAGTTGTCTTTCCATTCTCCATAATGTTTCTCATTAATTTCTCTAACCTTGAAAATCATATAAATATGTGACTATTAAGTTTTCATTTACTATAAATAAACATTTCTTCTCTTCTAAATCACACTTTATAAGTTATAACTTTCTCTTCTAAATCACACTTTATAAGTTATAACTTTCTCTCCTTTCTTCTTCTCTTATCTTACCCTAGTTTCTCTATCCAAATACAATGCTCATTCACAACTCATGAAACTATTTTATTCATCTTCCGAGTTTTCTCGTATGTATCTCTTCAACTTCTTCGTCTCTCTTTCCATTTAAAGTTCTCCATTTTCTTTTAATTTTTCTTCTTATTTTATGTTCAACACTGCTTGCTTTTTATCAATTATGATCAGAAGTATTTATTGTCCAAGTTATTTTGTTTATTACATAAAGTGAAAAAAATCATATTACAATAAGTTAGAAAAAAAGTTAAACTCATATATATATATATATATATATATATATATATATATATATATATAATAGAAATAATTGTTTAATAATAATTAAAAATTAAAATTAAAAATTATAAATGTTAAAACTGTTAGCCATTATCAAGAATTCATTTTTCACCTAAAACTTATATATAATACAAACGTCTTAAATTTTATTTCGGTTCCTATATTTTTATTATTGTAAAATTTTAATTCCTATAATTTTTTTATTGCACGTTTATTCCCCACATATTTTCGGTGGAGCAATTGTTACTGTACCTTCAACTTTCTTTTGACAACTTGTTGGTGACAACAAAAGAAAGAAAAATTATTTCTCGGTGAGAATAATACAAATGAAGTATTAAATTTTAGCATCGTAACTAAAAAAATGAATAATTCAATTTTTGTATAGTAACTAGACTAACTAAAATGTCATTGTGACAATTTGATACATATGAGACTAATATGTATATTGAGATAATATTAAAACTAAGAGTATTTTTAATGGAAAAGATTTATATAATTTTTTATTGATAAAAAATATTTTAAATAGATTTCTCAAACATAAATATCTTTCCTCAAAGTTAAGAATTTATATTTATAAAATTTATATTAAAATATTAATTTTCTCAATAAGAAAAACTCAGACAAGCAAATCGTCTTGAAATATTGTACAATATACGTTAACTAAATTCACATAATTTAATATCTATGAACGAAAATTACACTATATTTATGTTTTAAGTACAAAAATTACTCTTAAATTTCTGTTTTTTTTATTTTTTTTATATATTATATTATAAAATAATCCAATTAAAATATTTTATAATAATATTTATTCATTATAAAAAAAAATTAAATTATTGACAAAATTGTATCTGTGGATAAAATATCATTATCGATGATTTTATTGATGGATATCATCCGTCAGTAAATTTATCAACGAATTTACCATAAATTTGTCGGTAATTATCGGCGGACTCACAAATTTGTCGGTAATCCGTCAATAATTATCGACGAACTCAAAAATCCGTCGATAAATTTATAGATAATCAATTTATAGATAATCAATTTATCGACAGATTTTAAATGTTTCTGATAGATTTGTCTCGTCAATAATTTTTGATTTTTTAGTGATCAAAATAAATAATAAAAATAAAAAGTACAAAGAAAAGTAGATCAAAAGAGAAACAAAAACAAAAAATACTTTTTACTAAAAAAAAGGAAAAAAAAGAAAGAGAGAGAAAGAGATAGCATATTTTTTTAATGTAATTTCATATTCAGCTCATCGTCCTAGCATGTAACGAGGACCATTAAAAATAGTCACTACGTTAAATAATTATTTTAAAAAAGGTGTATTTATAGATAGGACAAAATTCTTAAGGAATGTTTATATACTTAAATTTTACAAATAAAATATATCACCTTCAATAATTTTTTAAATAAATGAAACTCTTTTTTCTTATATTTTTTATACAATGATAATTACGTTTTTATTTTATTTTAAAATATTGTGTTTATTAAGATTCAAATAAAAATTTTAAATATAAGAATTAATCAATTTTCTATAAACAGAAAATTAAAAATGTTCTTTTAAATAAATTAAAAATAATAAGTTTCACTGTATTAAAAATACAAGAATGAATATAATTTATTAAAAAATTAAGAGAAGGTGATGTCTATTTAGAAGTTATAAAAATGTGTAAATATCATTATATTAGAAATGTAAATAGATAAATGTATATTTCAAAAGTAAAAATATATGGATAGTATTTAGTATAATCTTAGAAGAGTAAGTACAATTATCTTCTATTTTATGTTAGTCCAGAATCTTCTTTCGTAAGGTAATTAGAGAATAAAGTGAAAAAAAACAATATAATCTATTTCGACGAAAAAATATTATTAATTGTTTATTAATTAAAATATTTTATAAATGAGCTAATTTTTTAATATTTTCTTATATTTAAGTTTCTTTTTTAAAAAAAGTATTTTTTTAATTTGTGAATATGTTAATTTTAGCTTTCAAAATAAACTCGTTCTTTTTTTTTTAATTTCTAAAGATACCGGTTCAAAAATACCCTTATTTTCACCTACATCTATTTCGGTTACCCAATCATTGTGTAAAGTTAAAAGGGAATGGTATTTACACTCTTTTTCTTTTGGTAATGCCTATCTTTTTTATATAAACTACTTTTTTTTTTATGCACCTATGACATAATACATTATAAAACTAGTTCGTAATGTAAGTTTTTATACATTAATAAAAAATACTAAAAATTATATTTTTCTTATTATGTAAAATTATATTATAAAAAGTAGTTATCATAATGTATTATATTAAAAGATTTAACTTTTTTGATATATTAGAACATAATTACATCATATAATTAATTTCTATAAAATCTAGGATAAATTAAGTGTGTAAAGGTTAGAATATGAAAAGGGGATGTATGAATAGCATAAGCGCAAGAAGAATTGCATACTTCAATCATACATGCTTGGACCATGTAGGCATTTCTTTCTCTACCTCCATTCAATTTCTTTTGTACTCTCATAAATATGAAAATTTACATTTTTTTTATAGATTATACAATTTAGAAATAAAAAATATTTTTTAAATTACAAAATTCAAAAAATAATTTTTTTATAAAAAATTTAAATTCATAATTTAGAAGTTATTTTTTATTTATACCATCCACAATAATACATTTTGAAAGTTAAAAGTAACTTATAGATGGTATAATTCGAAAGTAAAAAGTGATTTATAATGTAATCTGAAATTTAAAATGTTTTCGGATTGAACAATTTAAAAATACTTATAAATTATATAATCTAAAAGATTTTTAATTTTTTATTATAATTTGAAAAGGATAAAATTGAAAATTTTTATATTCACGAGGGTGCAGACGAAGAAATGTACGGAGGTACAAGAAATGATCCACACATTTCGAATGTTTGGTCCAACCCATCATTCACTCTGGGGGCATAAGAACCGTTAACAGAAAATTAATTTCTTAAGAAATAGTGTACCTGTGTTCTTTTCTGGTGCTGTACAAATTAGTAGTGATAATTAGGACACTTAGATTAATTAAAATTAAATAGCCTAATTTACCTACTATCTTGGTAGGTAGATTTGTATGGGTTTAGATTGATTCAAATGTTTATTTATTTATACTTAATATGAATAAAAAGTCCAATTAAAAATGAGTTGGTAAAAATTAATTGAGTCCACCGATCTATAAACGTGTAAAATTTTGTTTTAGAAAAAGAAAAAAAATATTACTTTCTCCGAAAACTTTACACATAGTTTAATTATTAAAAAGTGTAAACAATTTATTTTGTAGTAATTAACACAAAATAAGTAATAAAAAAATTTATAAAAAAATATGACTGTACTAAAAACATTATGAACAATAAATACTAATATAAAATTTTATTTATTAGTTTGGTTTGGAATTATTATGTTTGTAGATTGAAATTCAATATTTGAATCAATTAGGATTGAATTTGATAGATTTAGGTTGATTTTGTTTAGGTTAAACATTTAAACCAGTTTAATCAATTCAATTTGAATTTTTGAAATAGACCGATCCAAATCAATGACTACTATAAGTTTAAGACCATAAAAATGAACATTCTCCATATAAATATAATAATCAATATCACTTATAATAAAATCAAACTCTAAATCTTAGTTAAATACGTATAGTTTTCACTTTAACAAAGTATTAATTAAAACCTAAACAAACTAAGAAGGGTGAATAGAAGTTATCCTATCTACGCCAGTGAGATAACTCCTACTTTAAAGAAGCATCTAAGTAAAATAAAAATAAATTGAATATACAATTAATGTGAAATTTAAGTCATATCACGTAATGAAAGACATTACTTTTTTTTTTTTTCAGTCCAATTGGCTATTTCAAAGATGGTGAGGTGTTTTTTTTATTACATTTTATTTTATTGTTTTTGTTATTTTTGTTTTTGTTTTTCCACTTCTATTTATCATGTTCTAGGAACTTCACATTTATGTTTATAATGATTCTTTCTTCTTGTAATATGAAAGATTTTAGATTCTTTACTTATTTTTAATAGAATACACAGTATTCTTCACTTTTTTAAGTATGAGAAACGTGAGTAAAAACCACACAACCAAACATCTAAAATGTCTTACTCAAAGTATAAAATCAGTCATTTCATACTTCTTTCGACACTTCTATTTAACATATAGATGGATCAATTTATTATTTCTGGTCATAATTCTTTGGACATTTCTTAACAACATTCTCCTAATCATGATTTTTCTATTTTTCTTCTGTAACACTTCAAGTTCATTTTATTGAGGATTGCATATTATAGTGAGTTGCCTTTTAATACAACCACTGTTGCAAAACTTATCAAATTCAAGGGATTTGGACTCTCTTTTATTAATTCTTAGAATTTCTTAAACACATTTAAAATTTCAGATTTTCAAATATATATATATATATATATATATATATATATATATATATATATATATATATATACTCACATTGTATTATTGAAATAATCAATAAATGTTACAAAGTACTTCTTGTTATTATTTGAAGATGGTCATATGAGATCACATATGCAAGAATGGATGAGTTCTACATATTTAGAAGCTCTCACTTTCATTTAGAATAACCTTCTCTTATGTTGCTTTTCTATCATGCAATCTTTGTACATGTGGTGATTCTTTAAGATAAGGTGACCCCTTAACCATTTCATTTTAAAAGAAAGTTCTTAAACCTTTAACACCAAGATGATCATACCTGTAATGTCACATGTATGTAGTATCATCCTTTTCTACTTTCAAGCATGTTGAAGATATCACATGGGCACTTATAGCAAACATCTGATTGGAAGACATGTTGCTTGTCATGATAAAACTTTTGTCAACATGAAAAATTCTACATGTATTATTTTAGAGCACATCAGTGAGATTTTTCTGTTGGAGTTGACCTATACTAAATTATTCTTTAATTCTGAAATATAGAACACATAAGAGATAATTGTATGATTTGAATAATCTTCTACCCAATATTCTCTCTTCCTTTCACCATCATTCCTTTGTTGCCACCAAGTTTTACATATTTTGTAAAGTTGTCATCCAAATCAGAAAACCATTCCTTACAACCACACTTATGATTACTACGTCTTGAATCAAGAAACCAAATTTTCTTTTCTTCAATTTTTGTATCCTCGTTACCAAAAGACATGAGAAGCATATCCTCCTATTCATTAAACTCTACATAGTTTGCATTTTCTCCATGATTGTAAGTCACATTGAAACTGGCCCAATTTGTGACAACTAAAGCATTTTACTAGATTTTTGACAAATTGTCTACCTTTGCCTTTACCTCTACCTTTACCTCTTGATCTACAAAAGTTTGTAACCTTCGAGACTTGTTCTTTTCTTTGTGCCCTCTCATTCTTCATTTATGAACTATAAGAGTACTTTGCAATTTATAAATCGTCATGTGGTTTGAACATCTTTGGATTCTTTGATTGAGTAAACATGTAGTCAAATCCTATTGTCATGGATCTTAAGATTTTCTCCCCAAGTGAAAGTTGTTCCATCTTTGTAGTAGTCAAAGTTCTTACAAAAACTTTATCCACATATTTATCTTCCTTCATGCTAAGAATCTTAAATTCTGTCCTTAGGGCTTGTAATTGAGCTCTCCTTACCTTTGTGGATCCTTGATATTTTTTCTTCATATGTCCCAAATGGATTTTGCTGAACTTTTTTTGAGGATTGTCTTCACGATGGTGCGATGAATTGTTTGAAAAAAGTATTTGATTTTAAATCCTTTAACTTGCTTTCTTTAGAAATCTTCAAATGTTATCGTGAAGCACCAATGAGTCCCATAACTATTTCATCCTTCATCAGATTCCAATACTCTTTTGATATAAGAAGGTTCTCCATTAATATTTATCAATGATCATATTGATCATCAAATTTTGAAATTGTAATTTATATGAAATTCTCTTCTACCATGACACTTCTTCAAGATCCATCCTATCTTTCTTCTTTACAATGAACTTTCATACCAATTTTAAGAAAATAATGTTAAAAAGTGAAAAAAAAAAGTATCTATTTTCTTTGTACTAGTTTGCGCATACCAAGATGTCCTTTCATGCAAAACAACATAAACTAACTATTTAATATCAGGAAACTCAATAGATTAAGTGAGTATAACATTATGTACAAGTAGTTAATGGTGAGAAAGGGAAAGTATATAAGGTTTAAATATTTGGGTTGTATAAGGACTATATTAAGGGCTTACAAGGAGAAGGTGGAACAAATATATTAACTAAAATGGAGAACTCAATTATCTCTTTAGTAGTGTAGAATAGTGGAACCCGAAGATGGTTTATAGGAACAAATTAACTTGGTTTTACATGCATTGTCTTACCAAGATTGTAAATAAAGGATATTTTAAAATGGTGGTTATCATTTTTTGAATATTTATATTGTTGCACAAAAACACAAAGTATTTTAAGAAGATGAATTCGATGAGAGGGTTATAAGTTTGTTATTTCCATAAATTATTAATTATCACTCTTTTATTAATATTAATAACGATATTTACACGTAAGATAATTAGAAAGTGCATCATGTAAGAAAACATTTACTAATGCTATCAACATACACCCAAAAATTCTATAAGAAGAGAGTAAAGTAGATGATGGGTTAGTCCTTGAAAGAGAGTCTTTATTTTTAAAAAATTGATGTTTTTGAAATAAAAATATCACCTATAAGAAAATGGTTAAAAAGAGATATTAAAGACACTCTAAAAAGATATATTAGAGTATAAGATGTATTAAATGTTAAAAGAAAGTTCATCTGTTAAAAGTATTCACACATAACTTCACAAATATTTTATAAGACATCATTAAATTACTTATACCTAAAAAATAAAAAAGATAATAAACACTCCATCACCTATTTCAACTACATCAAGTTTTTATTCACCAACACACTTAACGACTATAAATATTTTTTAATGTAATTTCTGACTCACTCATAACTATCCTTTATCTCTTTAAAACAAAAAACAAATACACTATCTTTCATGACCAAATGATACGTGACTCTTGACTCTTAATAATAAGATAACGAAAGATATTAGATTACGTCATTAGGATATATAGATTTAAATTTAAAATAATTTTAAGGTATTCATTATCTATTGCTAATGAGCGTGTTATCCATTCCTGACCAACTTTAGCTGCGGATATTTAGGGACACAATTTTCTTTTATCGTGGAAGACATCTTACATGAGAATTAGGTGGCAATGAACCTACGTGTCATCCTTAGGACAAAACTTTAGTTCCTGTGGATTGCATACTTAGACAATCATTCAAACGATTGAATGAAACTATAAAAGTGATGTGAGCCCCTTTTCTTTTTTATTTTTAATATGTCATTTAAAATCTTTTACGGAATACTTTAAGATTTTTCATATTAAAATGTTTTAAAATCTTAATCCAATACCATACATCACTTGAATGCCAATATATTTTTGATAGAATTTGATTTTTAAAATGAGGTACAATAATTTGAAACCTTTTAAACTTTGATGTTACAATTTCAAACAAGAGTGAAGAAATATATTTTAACATGTTTTTGAGAGAATCAACTCTTGATTTAGAAGTTTATAAATTTATTATATGAGATATTTATTGTAACGATTAATATATATTTGTAATATTTTTTATGAATAGTATTTTAATTAATTATTTTTCATACCTAATTATAAAGCGTGACTATTTTAAAGTTATTATGTACGAGTATTTATCCTACTTATAAGATTCTCATACTGTCCGTCAACTTTCCCTGTATATGTTCTTAATCTTGACTTCAAAGTCGCGTTTAACATAAAAAGAAAAACTGAAAAACTTATTTTAGAAAGAAAGAAAGAAAATGTCAAACAGAGATAAAGCCGAACCAAAGTTAAGTAGTAAAATGATATTTGTAACTTGTTTAAAGTGCAAACAAACCTAATTTTTTTGGGGGGTGTTTGCAGACCAACCTATTATAACTCGTGTATGTACCAAATTATCAAATATTCATTGTATTTTTGCGTTTGTGGGAGGTTAATTCTTACGTAATTGCAATTGCTAGGTTATTTTCTTTTTCAAAATATATACCAACAAATCGTGAGGATTGCCTCTACCTAGCAAACGTAGCAAAACTATGAATGCCTAATGGAAAATTGAGTCATCTAAGAAAGTTTGTAATAAATCTGCATTACCAATCAGTGAAAATTAGGTTGATTCCCACCATGCTGGAATATCAATGATTTGAGTCTACGTAGTTTGTGTTCAGATAAACATTTAAAAACAACTTTTTAATGTAATTCATTTTGGATAAAAAGCAACGAAATATGAAACTTCTATTTGATATATTATATTCCTAATCTTTGTAATTCATATTTTGTCAGAGTTTTTATATCAAGTAAGTTATTACTATTTTAAATTCAATTAGGTATTCCAATTAATGAACACTTCTTTTTCAGTTCATTTAACTTTTGAAGCTAAAAATAAAATGATGAGTTTTTGTATTTTTCAATAAATTAATACTCTATGGATAACAAAAGAAAAAAAAATGAAATGACACAGAAACTTTGTTAATTTAAGGAGGAAACGTAACACAGATTATGGTTTCAGTCTGTTTGAATATGGCATGCATTGAATCACATACATATGAATATGCAACACAATATTCCCTTTAATAAGAAAAATGAAATCGGTAGTCTAAAAAACGTTATAAAATAATTTCAGAATCAATACAACAATTATATAAATGCACATAAAACCTTTATATGGAATCTGAAATTAGTCAGGGATGAAACGCAATATAGTTTTTCTTCTTTCAGAAAAAACAGTGCAAATATACTATTAAGGAAATTGCTATTATTATTTTCGAAAAATAATTACAATTACGGAAACAAGGGATAAGTTATCTCTCTCTTTCCTTCATATATATGGCATTAATTTTATTTTGAAAATTATTATAACGACAATTATGGAACTAAATTGGTCTATAAATACGACTAGCATGTGCTGCTGCCGAATTTCAGGAACACCATTAATTCCAAGAGCTGTTATTTACAAACCGCATCATGCAAGTTCTTAGTTACATCTCATTTGTTCTAACACTTTCTTCGCTCCTCCCAAGCCCTAGGCATGGTTTCGATCTCAAATTATTTAATGATTCCAAAGTTGAAAACGATGATCAATGGAAAGTAGCAGCAGCTACATGGTATGGAGAACCAGAGGGTGCTGGATCTGATGGTGAGTTTATTTTACTTAGCATGTTGATATTAAAATTAACTAAAAAGTGTTAATATTCAACATTTTTCACGTATTGAAGTATTTAAATCTGCCATGCATGAACAGATAATCTCTTGTAAAACATTATTTTTAAATGTTACAACATCAAACTTTTATTGAGTCGAAACATTTGAACCATGTCATGAGTTGAAACATTGCTGCTTTCTGTTCTGGTGTTGTCGTGCAGGGGGTGCTTGTGGCTATGCTGAGAGTGTGGAGAAACCTCCACTCTATAAAATGATCTCAGCTGGAGGTCCTTCTCTTTTTAAAGGAGGCAGAGGTTGTGGAGCTTGTTATCAGGTGCATGCAACAACCTTGTTGGTTATTTTCTTCTTCTTGTTTAGAATAATATTTTCAAATTATTTTTTTCTATTTCATGTGTTATAAATTTATGAGTTCAAAGGTATAAAAAGAATATTCTACAATTTTTAGACTGTGGTTCAAACATATACTTCAATTTTCAGGTGAAATGCACAGAAAACACAGCTTGTTCAGGAAATCCAGTGAGGGTGATGATAACTGATGAATGTCCTGGCTGTTTCTTAGGATCAGTCCATTTTGATCTGAGTGGCACTGCATTTGGTTCCATGGCAACTCCAGGGAAAGCAAAGAATCTTCGTAATGTTGGAACACTTCAAATTCTCTACAAAAGGTATAATAATAACTCTTTTATATATAAACTTAACAGCTATAATAGTAACTTTTTTGAAAAATAGTAACTTTTGTGAAAATATATGGTACAGTGATAAGGTAACAGTAATTTGGAATGCCCTTTTGGGTTTGTAGGGTTGCATGCTACTTTGGGAACTCTATAACCTTCACCATCGACAATGGGGCCAATCCATACTATTTTGCAGTTGAAATAGAATATGAAAATGGAGATGGTGACCTTGTGGACATTGAGCTGAAGCAAGCAAATTCTGACACGTGGCTTCCCATGCAACGTTCATGGGGTTCAAGGTGGGCTTTGAACTTAGGTTCAAGGATGCAACCACCATTCTCCATTAAGCTCACTGAAGATGGCAATGGCAAGAACCAAAGGAAAACCATTGTGGCTGATAGGGTTATTCCATTTGGCTGGAAACCTGGTCAAGCTTATCGATCTGTTGTTAATTTCTAAACTCTATATCTCTTTCAGACTCTCACAATTATAAAGGGAATTAATGTAATATTTGTTTTTACTTTTTTATAAGATTTTTCTAGTTTTTAATCTATAAAATTATTTACAATCCAATAATCGATACACTTTACTTTTAATAGATTTGATGGAGAATTCATTCAATCCATTTCAATTGATTTGATTTTTCAGTTATCTCTTAGTTTTTCAAAATCAGAGTAACTAGTTGTTTATGTGATACTTTGTATTTTACGATTTTATATTTCTTTATAATAAGATTGGATCATCGTTAAAAAAAATGTTTTTAAAGTTTTATTATATTATATTACTATAATTCTATAAAGAATAAAATAATATAAAAAATTACAGGTATTGCGAATGAATTGATAAAATTATAAAAATTATGCGTTAATATTATTTAACAGAACAATTTGATAAAAATAATCTAATTTAACGTATATTATAAAAATCAAGAAAGAATAAAAAAACATTTAATGTATCGTATTAAATTAACAATTATAATATATAAATAGATATAATTAAATATTAAATTCTATATCATAATTTAATTTTGTGAGATTTAGATATTCATAAATCATCTACCAAAACTGAACTTTCCATAAGCTTCTAAAGGAATCTTTTGTTTGTAGAGCTGGTTAGACAAGAAGAAATACTACAAGATATATCAGTAAAGTCTCTTGCAGTACATAGTGTGTAAATGAGCTAGTTTACCCTAAGTGCTTTGATATAGATATATTTTTTATTAATAAAAAAAACAATCCATTTGTTCATTATCTAATTTTAATATTAAAATATTAGTGTTAATAAATTTAATATTTTTACTCTAAAAGAATTAATAATTCTAATTCTTCATACCTCCATTATTATCTAACTTTAATATAAAAAGAATTAGTATTATTGTATTTAACATTTTTTACTCTAGAAGAATTAATAATTCTAATTCTTCATATACGAAGACATGCATAAGCATCAAATCATTAGTCAAGTTAAATATATAAGAAAACATAATATTTACTTTTCTTTTATTTAAATAACAATTTTCAAAATTCTTATTATTATATAATATAATAATAAAATAGATATTTTAAAATATATATGATATAATTAATTAAAGAAAACTATTTTTAACATGATATTTATGGTTAGAAATCTCATCACTATTAAATATATAGTCAAGTCTTAATATATAAATGAGTAGAAAAAAAACTTTATTAATTTAGTGAGATTGTATTAAATTTAAATTTTATTATTTAATATAATATTTGAACCATTAGAAATTATATTTAATTGATAATCTAATTTAGATTGATAATTAAACATGATTTAGTTATTCGTTAGTTCTAGATAATACTTATACTTGTTCCTCATTTATGTAAACTAATTTTTTCATTAGACTTTGTTGTGTATATGAATTTTACCTGTGTTTGTAAATGGAGTAGTTTGGTCGGTGTGTATTGACTTACATAAAGACATTACTCAACATTTACATCTATATTTTGTGGATAACAATATCATTAAAATTAAGTTCTAAAAGGATCAATGCCTCTAAGTTGAGTGATGTTGAACAATCTGAAACAAGTATAGGTACTTGATGAACATGTTTTTTTCTAAAATTGAAATTTTCAAGTACTTAAATTGGTATTGATTTATTTTTCTTAATTTAATTTAGGTCAATATGTTAATAAGAGACGTGAATGCGAAACTTCAAAAGAAAAGAGAAAAGTTAATGGTGATGGACAAAACATTTGATATCTAATTTTCTCTTCCTTATTTTAAGCTTTATGGAAAACATGCAAAATATTTCAAGATTTAAGCAACTGTGTGTATACGGTAAAAGGCTCCTTTTACAAGTTAAGACTTGGAAAGAAATATATGAAGATGATCTAAATATAAGGTGGAAACATATGAAGGTAAGTATAATTTGTACACTTAATTAATTTTGATTTATATATTGAATGTATTTTAGCAATGTTCTATTTGGTATTTCTTTTAACTTTGTGACTTTAGGATGCATTATCTTTGATGGAAGAGGATAGAAAACATGTAATGAAACAGTTGCAAAACCATCAATATAGAAATAGACATCATTATTTACATCAAACATACATCCAAAACAAAGGTAGACCAAATGATGTAGGGCCTGAAGATTGGAATTGGTTATTAAATAATAAATGGAATGATTCTAAATTTAAGGTAAGTTACATTCTTTATATATTTACATCTTAAGTTTGAATTTTATTTTTTACATATTTTTATATTATAATATTAAATTATTTCTACATTTATAGGAAATGAGTTTGAAAAATAAAGTTAGCCGAAGTAAACAAGAAATTAAGTCAGTTATTGACACAAAATCAATTGTTCAAAAGGCTTTTGAAATGTAATGTTTTAGTATACAAATTTATGTTAATTTTATATAGGCTTTATATGAATTTTTATGTTTCACATATACAAGTTTGTGTGTTTTTGTTCTATTATTTAATCTAACATCTATATTATCTTATTTTATTTATTTTCAATAGAAAGAGGAATTAAAAAGCGATGAATGACCAAATACAGTGGAAGTGTTGAAGGCCACACGAATGAAAACTGATGAAACTTGTTGTATTCGTAATGGGAACAAATTATGGTAAGTAAAAAAAATTGCTTTCACTTTTATTTTAATATATTTAAAAGTTATATTTTTTTTTTCTCGTTAAAGTTTTACAATTTGAGTGTAGAAATTTAGATTATGGAGTTGAAATGTGTAAATAAGGTTACATGTGAATATATATATATATATATATATATATATATAGAGAGAGAGAGAGAGAGAGATATCAAAATTTATTTTACTGTTTTTTCGTATGTTATTAAGAAGAATTTTTAAAGCACATATCCCACTGGTAAAACATTTTGAATTTGTTGGGAACTAAACCAAATCACTCACAAGCTATATAGGAAGTGAGTTAATGAATGTAGAGAGATTACATAAATTCTTGATTTACATACGGATTCTTATCCGTAGGTAAATTTAGCATTACATACGAATTTATTACAGACAGATTTTATATACGATTTATTACATACATATTTAGATCCGTAGGTATTAAATCCATATATAGTTACATACGGATTTATTACCTACGGATCTAAATCCATATATAGTTACATACGGATCCAAGTCTGTATGTAATTTACCTACAAATTTTACATACAGATCTAAATGCATATTTAATTAGCTACATATTTTTTTTAGATAATATTAATAATTAATTTTATTAAAATTATAATAATTATTATTAACATTATTATTACTAATTATTATTATTATTAATAATAATTACATTAACATTAATATTATTAATAATATTATTAAAATTGGTATAATTAATAATATTATTAATTTTATATTTAATTTTATTTTTATTACTTTGATTCTTATTATTGTTATTACAGTTAATGTTGTTACTATTTATTAATATGATTAATAGTAATAATAATATAATTAATAATATTATTATTTTAATATTAATATTAAAATTGTTAATAACAGTAATATTAATATTATTAATATCACTTTAAATATTATATTTATTAATATTATTATTATTTTAAAATTATAATAATAATTATTATTATAATCAATATTATTATTATTATTAATTTT
>Ga0099824_1001593_pt1 | contig 32161 bp, 18 predicted proteins | sample SiratrowhiteBW_FD_76837 | JGI IMG/M metagenome (GOLD analysis project Ga0099824, IMG submission 76837) | Root nodule microbial communities of legume samples collected from California, USA - Siratro white BW | ecosystem: Host-associated > Plants > Roots > Nodule | place: USA: California... | reverse complement strand
TAAAATAGAATAGAACCAAAACTATTTTTTTGTTTAAATAATAACACACATTTTTATTTTTATTTTATATTATTTTATATTTTGAAATAATTTTATTTGCCCGGACGAAATTGGGTGTTGACAAAAATGAGCATTTTCTGAGTCAAGGCCATAAATTTCTTGGAATCTGCTATGGTGCTGCAGTCTTTGACCTTTCTAAACTGTGCTGCTGTAAATGGAAATGATGACCTGGAAGCAATATTCAGCCTTGGACTGGAAAATGCAAATTCAAAGGAATCTGGATGCAGCTTACAACAACATAATGATGTTCTCAGACATGACTGTTGGCAGTTCGAGAGGTTGGCAGCTGTTAGTGCTTATAGTATCTTCACAACACGGGTTTAAGGATGCAGAAACTATAGTTGATTTTGCTTTAGATGAGGCTGGGGGGATGGATCAACTTGATCTTCTGAAATTGAAAGTTGTACTTCAAATCGCTTCAAACAACCCAAAACAAGCCCCAACACTTCCATATGCTTCGTCGACACTGCCGTCGGCAATGTTCGTGCCACCGTCGTCGGTGGCGTTCTTCCTCGCCGCCACCGCCTTCATTTTTGCTAGCCTCGCCCGCCGTCGCCCCTTCAACCTTTGCCCTTCTTGCCATAGCACCTCACGTGCATGCCTCAAACCCTAGTGGTTTTTTTTAGTGGGGATGCTCTCTACACCCCACATGTTTGAGTTCTGCACCCATACTCCTCTTAATTACCAAAATGTCCTTAACCCAAGTTGAGTTTCTGATTGGTGGGGTTACTTCTTGCACCTCCATTAATTAGGATCTGTACCCACACTTTTCTGAATTCCAAAACTGCCCCCACAACACACCTCCATTAACTAGGACTTGTACCCACACTTTTCTGAATTCCAAAACTACCCCCACAAATACCCAAAAAAGAAAACTACCATGCACAACCTAAACCTCACATATTTAAGCTTTGCATTGCCACGAATTCATTCAGTCACGTTCCATTTTTTGCATGCATGATCCCGCTAAAACTAAAGTGTCAATTCTATGTTGCATATAACTGTTGCATGTTATTTTTCAACACCGAATTTGGTATATACCTTAATTCTCAAAGCCCAGGCTTTAAACCTAGCACAGTTTCTCAAAAGCCCAGGCTTTAAACCTGACTTTGTTCCTCAAAGCCCAGGCTTTAAACCTGGCACTGTTTTTCAAAGCCCAGGCTTTAAACCTGACTCTGTTCCTCAAAGCCCAGGCTTTAAACCTGGCACTGTTTATCAAAGCCCAGGCTTTAAACCTGACACTGTTTCTCAAAACCCAAGCTTTAAACTTGGCACTGTTTCCCAAAGCCTAGGCTTTAAACTTGGCATCTTACTCAAAGCCCAGGCTTTAAACCTGGCATCTTACTCAAAGGCCAGGCTTTAAACCTGGCTCTGACGCCATTCATTTACCCTACTTTCAAACACAAGCTTTCAAAAATTCCGAAATATCAAACCAATTAACAATTTTATCAACAAAGAACTACGTAACCCTGATTCTCTATCCTCAATAGAGATACGTAGGAGCGAGGTTAAATCCTTGTCGGGTTCCCTTTTTTTACAAAATATCTTTGTTTGTTATTGTTTGCATTTTATTTCATTTTTTTTTTGGAAAAATAAATATTTCAAAAAATCACACTCTTTTACTCCTTTAATTAAAGTTACCGCCCTAAGGCGGGCGTTGTGGGGTGCTAGTACCTTTCCCACACGTAACTGATTTCTGGACTCTAAATCCGGTTTTTGCGAACTTGCCTTATCTTGTTTTTGGTTTTCCATAGTTTTCCTTTAATAAATTATGGTGGTGACTCCTTCTGTTTTGAAAATTAAAATAAATTATTTTGTTCGTCGTCCCTGTCGTGGTCCCGATTGCGACAGAACCATTTAAGTTTATGAAAAATTTTGTAAAAATTTTCATAAATTAGAAGATCATATACTAACTTTGTTGATATTTTTTTTTATTTTTACCTTTTTGCATGATGAAGTTGAACTCGATTTGGACAAGAGAAATAAATCAATTGCTTTTGTTATATATAAGTATAAGTAGTAATTCTTTGTAATTTTAAAAAGTGTGCTAGACGATATTTGATTATAGTTTCTAATGTTTTTAGTTATACACTTATGTTTTGAAATATACATTATGAATATTTAATCATTTACAAATGTTACGAGTTTTATTAATATTATCTTTAATTACAATCTATTAAAAATGATACAATTGTCTTTAATATATTTATTAAAATATTTTTATATTACAATAATATTGTTCAAATTGTATTAGTGACGTAATATTTTTATAATTTATTTAAAAATATTATAAATGTGGTATGAAAGAATAAACAATATCGTAAAAATGTTGTTTTAAATTATATAAAGTTCAATAGTTCAATAATTGTGATCTTTAAACGTAAATGCAACATTTAAAAAGACGTAACCTAAACATTGCAAAAAGAAAAGTGACCAAACCATATACAATTATAACATAGTTAGAAACTTGTGAGTAAACCATGAGTGAGTTGGCCAGACGAAAGAGAAAGGATAATATTTTTTATTTTCCTAATTTAAAATTTTTAATAGATTTTAGTATTTTTTTCTCATTTTCTATTTTTATTTATCATTTTTAACTCTATTTTTTAATTATTATTATTTATTTATTTCACCAAAATTAGGTGTTTGACACTGTTTTTTTCTTTTTATTTTCCCATCCTATCTTATTAATGGTGCCATGGTTAGAATGTAATATATATTATTGAGATTGCAGGGCTTGATTAAAAGATCTAATAAACTTCTTTCACTGAGTGTTCACTCCCGTGTCTCAAGAATTATTTACAACTCTCCCACCTTTGTTCCTTCAAGATTTGAGTTTCATTCAAATGACACCATTATGAGATTAAATCTTGGAGTCAAGATCCTTAAAATACAAGCTTTCAATTTCTCAATACAGTACTTTATCTGTTTTGTGGAATTTTGCATCCAAGTAATCATTCATTTATAGAAGTTCAAACTATGCAATACTAACAACCAAACTTTTTTCTAAAGTATCTATATATTCACTTTTTCCATGATAATCTATCTTTTGTCTCTCGACAACATTTGTTCCAAGTTCTTGAACACCTTCTCTCACAAATTTTTTTGTCATTCTTGGAATAAAAGATTGATCTTATTTTGGATACATCACCTATCATATAATTATTTCCATTAAGATTATGCAGAGAAGTTGTGAGATTTCCATTTGAAGATAACACATAGAAAAGAAATAGTAGCAAATACCCCTCTTCTCCCACACTTTCAAAGTAAGAGTAGGACTATTCAAACAAAACTTGTATATTGTTGCCGATTAGTCTAATATATATATATATAAAAACACTTAAACTATGTACAAATAATGACTCCCCTGTTGGATAAATTAATTTTGTAGACATACATAAATTATAATAATTAATTTAGATTAATATATATATATATATATATATATATACTAAAATATTATTATTAATTATGGGATGTGAATATTATTTATATATAAATAATAGGTAAGCCGAGTCTTATCTTAATATATAGAGAAAGGTCTTTATGGTTAACCACATGTTTTTCTCTATCTTATTAAAGAAAAATAGAGCAGTTTTATGTATGTTTCCTGACATTTTGGTTTAACAAGTAAATATCCTTCTATGCTCTTTTACTCTATGTTGTGTTTTTTCAGGATCTGTTCTTACTCAATTACATCAATATTCTCTAATCAATTACAATGACTAATCAATTACAATAACATCATCATTTTCAATTGCAGGTAAGTATTGTATTTAATATTATATGTATGGTTGTACTTGATATGCATAAATTAGACTGAATATAATAAATATTCAAAAGTAAATATTTCATCTCCTGCATAAGTTAGTTTACTATAATAATTTTAAACTAATACAACAACAAAAAAACATAATAAAATCATTCTCAAAACTTTTCTTGAACTCTAACCAAGCTACAATATCAACAAAGTTCTTATTTTTAAGTGTTTATATTTGATAAATAATAGAAAATAATTGAAGATTATATTTCTTTAGTATAATGTAATTGGACGTTGATCTATTCTTAATTGAGGTATCGAAAATTTTTCATGAATAATTTCATTTGTTTTTCAAATAACATTTACGCAAATTATATAAAAATACTTGTAATAAAAAATATAATATTTAGTATGAGTTTATATTCAAATTTAATTTCTTACTATAAATTTTAAGTTTTAAAATCTAATTTTAATGAAAATATACAATTTGTCTCTTATAAATATTCGCTAGAAAATATGTTACTATACAAGTACATGCTCAACAATTCTCTCTGAACCGCTATAACGAGAAGTGTACTTTATTTTCTTAGCTTTAAAATTTTAAAATTTTTAATTTATGATTGTAATTACACTTTATTTTCAAGTTACAACTCCTTATTTTAAAGGAATTAGCCAAAAAAATATATATAATTGTTAATTCTTTTACTATTATTTAAAACATCTCTTAGAAAACTAGTAAATAATTTTTGTATTTCCAAAATAAACCAAACCAAAATGCTAATTATATGCATGTTTAGTTAAAGAAAAGCAAAAATCAACATCTCATACTATATACATTAATCATAAAATTATATAATACTTTTTATTTTTTTTAGCGGTGGCAGTGTAACGGGAGTGGTTTAAGTTTTGCAGGAAAAATAGCCCTTCGGCTGCTCAATGCTTTTCGAACTTTCATTTTGAACTTGCTTCACACTTAAAACAGATATTCAAATCTCTCTGATCCAATTCAACCCTTTTCTCCAAAAGTTCCAATTTCCTCAACGCATGCATTTTCTCCAGAAGCGATAGGTAAAATTCTCAAGAGACTACAATGTTGCACGAGCTTCTGCTAGCCTTACTGGGCTACACCGGTGACTTAATCGTCGACCGGCGGGACCATCTCACTGCCGAAGCCCCCATCTCCGACGAATGCACTTTCAAGCTCGCTCCCGACATCTCTTTTATCGAGCCAAGCGACAGGTTCTAACTCCACCTTTTGATTTAACTTTTCTTTTTTCTAAATCCCAAAATACAATTCTTTTGCTTTGTAGGGTAATTCTTAATGGGCACCCTGAAAATTGAAACTTTCTAATGGATTGTGCTGGGTGCAGGGAACTTATTGAGAGGATCATAGTGTTGGGGTTTTATTATAGGGAGATGGAGCGGTTTTCGGCCAAGTGCAGGAATTTAAGTTGGATAAGGTCTGCGAATACGAACCCTTTGGAGAAAAAGGAGAAGGGAAGTGTGTATCGTAGGGCCCTAGCCAATGGCATTGTTGAAGTGCTCTCAGTTTATAGGTCTGCCGTTCTGCATATTGAACAGAAGCTATTGTCTGAAACCATGCCTATCTTGGCGACAGTTACTCAGGGCCTTAACAAGGTAATTTTTTTCTGTTCTCTCTTTTCAGTTTATTTAGATGTTGATTTTGATTTTTGATTTCTTTTCCAGTTTTTTTGCCTTTTGCCTCCTCTGTACGAGCTCATCCTGGAGATTGAGCGTGATGATATTCGCGGAGGTCAACTTCTTAATCTTCTGCATAAGAGATGCCACTGTGGAGTGCCTGAATTGCAGACTTGCATGCAAAGGTATGCATTTCTTTTGGTGCATAGTGTTCTTGGTAGTGTTAAGATGCAGGTTATGGCATTCCAACTATGTGGGATTAGCCTCTAAATTCTGCTGTTGGATTAGACTAGTAGTCAAAAACATCTAGGGTTTAAAATGTTAAGTCATGAATGTTTTAATTCTGTTAGACACTGCAAATCTTTAATTTATTATAAAAAATATAGGTGTGAAGTAAAAATATGGAGAACTATCATGTTGGGTAGTTTAATGATGGATTTCTTTTTGGGACTAATTTGTTTCTTCTGATCCTTGAAACATCGCATCAGTCTTCAGCTTTCACCCTTGGTTAATTCTTATAATCTTTCTTGGCTATTCTTGTCCAAAGCTTAGGCTTCTTTGGCATGGACACCAGGTCATGTATAACCAGCTTGCATCATGGATGGTTTATGGGATTCTTCAAGACCAGCATGGAGAATTTTTCATTAGGAGGTAACTCGTATTAATTTTTAGTGTGTCTACTGTTGATATGCTTGTAATCGTGTCTCAAAACAATTATAGGGGCAGACTGATATGGTGTTGTATTGCAAAAATATTGTTGAGAGTAAGATATATTCTTTTGTTAATTATCCTGGACTTCCAAACTTTGTAAAGGCCTTTGTTGAAAATATGTTATTTCCACGATTGATGTATCATACTATTAAATTGGTTATAAATGATAATTATTATTATTATTATTATTATTATTATTATTATTATTATTATTATTATTATCAATCATTGTCATAATTTATCAAAACGATTGTAGCCTCTGCTATATTTCTATAGTTACTGTTATATGCTATTGTCACCATGACTTGACAATGACTAAATAATACTTATTTGTTTCATCTGTTACAATGTATGAAAACATCTTATATCATCTTGATTATATATTATAATATCTTAGATTATCTTTTAGGATTAAATTCCTATTCCTCACAAACTTTTGGTTTCCTTATTTCATCATCGCATGATTGGTCTCCTGTTAGTAGGAGTCTTATTAGTATAAATAAAGGGTTAGTACTCTACCTTTTTTTATCATATCATCAGATTATAGCACATCACACTATATCAGGCGAATATCAGTTCGTAGTGTTTTTGTTTCTTTTATTTTTACTGTCTCCACACCTAACCCCATAATGCAACATTATCCGTTATCTTGTATACCTGAGACAACCTATTTACCAAAATCATCAAAGGACGAAAGGTTTTATCACCTCCGATCTCTCCATTCCAAACAAGAAAAAACTATGCTAGTAAAATATATAATGTGTTTGGTACGTGAAAACTAATTTATCTGGATATTAGTTCATCTTCTTCACTTCTTTTAAACTTTGTGATTATTTGGTAGCATTGATAATTTCTGGTTTCTTAGGTTTGAGAACTCTTATTTTCTTTTGTAATTATATATTTGACCTCATTCATTTGCTTTTCAGGCAAGAAGATAGAGATGTAGGAAACAACTCATCTCATCCGGACATCTCTGAAAAGTTGGCACGCATGTCAACTGATGATGCATCTTTGTCTGATTGGCACTTGGGCTTTCATATTTCTTTGGTATCATTAGCTAATTCTGGTCATGTCATGACACTGAGCTGATTTCCTTTGAGTGTGTTTGTCTGAAGGTTTAAAAATTTGTTGCTGAGAATGTGAACTTTGGAATGCAATATTCCCGTGTTCGTTATAATCCATAAAAAAGTATTCGTAGGTACTGTTTGAGTCCGGGAAAGTAGTAATACCTTGTTTTTGCTTCATTTTTGTTCCTATACTAGGGTTGGGAAAGTTATATTCCCATAGGAATATGGAAGATTATTTTTCTAACCCAATTATAGCTTCCCTTTCTACTCTTAATGATTTCGAATTTTAGAAGATATTCCTAGGAGTATCAAAATCTAACCAAACGTATTTTTTAATTTACTCGGGAATAACATTTAGTATTCTTGGGAGTGTCATTCCTTGAAACAAACATGATATTTTCATGAATATTGTTTTGGCTTAGTGTTTGTAGGCTCACTTTTCTGTATCAATGAATTCCATGTTTCATCCTTCATGAATTGTCCACTTCAGTTCAGGAGTTCTAATTGTCGTTAACTTTAGATTGACAGGTCACTAAGGGTTGATACGTACAATTTTTAATATTTATACATTTTGTTTTGCAGGATATGCTGCCAGAATATATACCTATGCGTGTTGCTGAATCAATTCTTTTTGCCGGAAAAGCTGTTAGGGTTCTACGAAATCCAAGTCCTTCCTTCCAGTCTGGGGATGTTGTTCCTCAAATGCCTAAAAGTTTTCAGAAAATACATGGGTTAGCAGGGCGTTTTCATTTCCATAGGGAACCTGCAATTAATATGGGAATAGGAGATGATTTGCTTCCACAATCTGAGGCAGATAAGATTGAAGCAATGCTTCTGAACCTAAAGGTTTTCATGTCCAGTATTTGACTCATTCATATAGATGCTGATTTTCCAAAGCTGTTTTATTAAATAGTTGGATTGTTGGCAGCCTTTGATGTGTCATACTTCTTTGGTTCTAACTAACTGACTAATATCATTCTTTACTATTAAAGTTTCTAGTTAGTTTTTAGGCAAACTCATTATTAACTTTCCACAGGAATCATCTGAATTTCATAAAAGATCATTTGAATGTGCTGTGGACTCTGTTCAGACTATTGCAGCCAGTCATCTCTGGCAGGTGCTTAACATACATCTTCTGGTTCATGTATTTATTAATTTTTGGAGCATTTATGTTCAGAGCGTTCAATTTCTATTCCCTTTGTGTCTGCAGCTTGTGGTCGTACGTGCTGACTTGAATGGCCACTTGAAGGCCTTAAAAGACTATTTTCTATTGGCAAAAGGAGATTTCTTCCAGGTAAAGCTTGAAATATTATCTAATCTATGCTAACATTTTGAATGGCAGTAACTGCGTCATCTTGCAAATTTTGTTTTCGTTGTTAGAAAAAAACTGTATGAAATGAAGAGTTGAGGTTGGGGCAGGGAGGTGATATGATCAAGAGTGCTTACCTGACCACCATGCCAACTCTAAGCTCACAACATCCTGTATCCAATGGGAGCCTTTCCTATTTCAACCATTGGACAAGGGCTGTTGGGTTGAACTTGGCCCACAGATCCAACATATACCCTCATGACCCTTTCTGCCAGGGGGAATAGGAGTTTTGAACGCTTGAGAACACTATCCATCCATCAAATAGTGATGCAAATCATATGTTTTCTCCTTTTCTGCATGCATTTTTTTCTTTTATTATATCTTGAAACTGATTATGAGCACCTTTATTTAAACCTTTTTCACCGAGGTATAGTATTTTAAAAAAGATAATCACTTTTTTGGTTTATTATGTGTTGTTACAAATAATAAGAAATTTTATTAAAATAAAAACTTATTTAAAATAACTTCTCATAAAATCAATTATTTATTTTTTTTAAAAATGATTTTTTATTGTAAACAAACATAATTAACTTCAGCCTTTTCTAAAGTTCTCTAAATAATAATCCCTAAATTATTATACATCAGAATCACTTCTTTTTAAATCCTTAACAAACTGGCCCTGTATTGATTTTATTATAATGCTTGTGTGTGCTTGTGTCTATGGCATTTTATACTACATTAGGCTTAATCAGTCAATGTTTAGTGAGATTTATGGTAGATTACTGATTATTTTGAATTTTGATAGTAGGTTTGAGTAATTTGTAATTGATATATTATGGTAGTTAGGTGAGTTTCTCCCTGTCATTTGTGGATCTCCAACATCTACCGTATTTTTCTTTTTTATTTTGGAATGATCTATTTTGTGAATGGTAAAAAATATTCTTTGAATCTGTATATTTATTTGATTTCTGAACTACTAAATAATTCAGTTACAAAATATAAGTTACAGATTGGTTTAAACTTATAGCTAGGAAATACATTGGGAAGTGTCTCATCTATATCCCGTGCCTTTGGATATGCATCAATTACTCACTGAAGTTCAAACTTCAGTTTATTTTGAAATTTTAATGATATTATACTGACGTCTTTGATTTACTCATTATTTATGCAAGTGTTTCCTTGAAGAAAGTCGTCAATTGATGCGATTGCCACCACGCCAGTCAACAGCTGAAGCTGATCTGATGGTCCCATTTCAGCTGGTTTGTTTACCTTATGATATGAATGATTTTTTGACTTCAAGCCATTCACCAGTTAGTTACATCAACATTTTAATGTTTTTAGATGCATTAAGAAAGCTTAATTGCAGCTCCTTTGAAATGCAGGCTGCATTAAAAACTATTGGTGAAGAAGACAGATATTTCTCTAAAGTGTCGTTGCGGTTAGGATCCATACTCATTATTTTTCCTTCTTTTTCTGTTAACTGCATGGTGAGCCGTTATGAACAATGTGGGCTAATATGTTCTCTTCATCCTTTAGGATGCCATCTTTTGGAATCACAGTTAAACCTTCCCTAATAGATTTACCAAAGCCAACCTCTTCTGTGGATGGTGGTGCTGGTGCTTCACTTTCAAATGCTTTATCAGAAGTGTCAGTAGATGGTTGGGATGGTATTGCTCTTGGGTATTCTGTTGATTGGCCTTTGCATTTGTTCTTTACTCAAGAAGTCCTCTCTAAGTAAGTTACTACTGCTAATGTCCTGTTATTCTAACTGGAAGCCCTTTATGGTATAAAACTTCTTAAATTGTTTCATGGCTTCGTATGCCAAGTGTGCAGGATATGCAAATGTTACATTATGACAAGGGTCATTGGTTTAAGAGATATACATATTTATATAGGGGATATATCTTGTGAGACCACTGGTTTAGTTTTAATATGAAGACATGGGGACCATTGGACACTCTGGCTTAAATGGTCAAGATTGAAAAAAGTGTTTACAAAAGTCACATGACTTTGTGTTTTAATCTTGACATTTAATATTCAATAATCACTTAATCAGGATTTGTTCCTTCCCTCTCATACTAAAACAATGCTTTGATACATGAGAGCGTGTACAAACTCATGTTTCTTAAACCAAACTCATGCACATCATATTCTAGAGTTACATGAGAGCATTTATAAAAGTTGTGTAGTGCATAGGTTAACTTCAACTTATGGAGAAACTTTGTTAATTTTAGCTTCATATTTTTTTTTTTTCAAAAGTACTTATGGAGAAGTTTATTTAAATAGGGCCTATATATCTTAAAATAAACTTATTATGTTAGTTCTAGGTTAGTAAATTTTCTGCACAATAACAGGTACCTTAGAATATTCCAATACTTACTACGACTCAAACGGACTCAAATGGAATTAGAGAAACTATGGGCATCTGTAATGCACCAATATCATAGTGATTTTGCCAAACGCCGAAATGATCAAGAGAAGTGCTCAGAAACACAGCAGAAACAACAGAGATTTCGACCAATGTGGCGTGTTAGAGAACATATGGCATTCTTGATCAGAAATCTCCAATTTTATATTCAGGTTGATATTCATATCTTGCCTTTGATGTTAAATTTGTTCTTTTGCCAATATAAATATAATTTGAACTTTGAAGTAATTGTAGGATTGATATACTAGTTCAGTACTGCTATATTTGTTTGGGTTCACGCGGTTTGGTGCAATATGCTGAATATACTAGCAAAAAGTCTTCTGAACATGTAAAAAAAGTGTATTACAAAGCATTCACAGTCAATTTGGCTATACTGTCAAATTAACATAACCAAAGTGTCTATTGTCCAACAAACACAGAGAAGCTAGTTTATAAATTATAAAATAGGAGATTTATATCTTGTTCAAACTTGTTGGGAGTATATGAAGAAGCATGAGAGACTGATATAAATCTTGGGGTGTACTACACCCCAGAAGCTTAGCCATGCTAGACATCATAGTTGGAGATTCCAAGGTCTTGTAAATTCCACTGTAGAATCGCATACTCAAGTCCTATACCTTGTATTGGATCCTAAAATTCCATCATGCTTTGTAGCCTTGTACCCATAAGAGTTAACTATACTAGCTCTTCGACTAGTTTACTCTTGTACAAAGACTACAATGCTCTGTCAATACTTGTTTGCTGTTGAGAGACATGGTGAAAAGCTTTGACATAAATTGATAAAAACTTTGGGAGAACCCCACCACAAAAGCAAGTCAATCTAGATATTGTAGTTGGAGAGCCTAAGGCCTTATAAATCCCTTACTTTTAACGTGAGACTCAAGTTGTAAAACGTGCAATTTGATTCTAATAGAGAAATGTCTTTTGTTTTTGTGTGAACGCAAATTTAATTCCTAGAAGTGGAATTGGTAATCTTTTAGGGTCGTTTAAGAATTAGGAATGGACTGGGCTGGTTATTTTGTGATTCCATGACATTACCATTTAAGATTATGATTCTAATTTTGAGAAGGTACAATTGTTAAAATTGGAATTTACAGGCTCAATTTAATTCTAATATTCAATTTCATGCTCAAAATTCTAGATGCCAAATAGGTGCTAAATGAAGATTATTATTATTATTAGCAAAAAGTTCCAATTTGTGTCTGGTTTTAGCAAAAAAACCTGGCTGATGGTATTACAATTTCTTGTGTATTGTACCTTTTAGCAACAAATAAAATGTTTGTTTTACATTTAAAATTGTGCTTTCCTTTTGCAGGTTGATGTGATAGAGTCTCAATGGAATATTTTGCAATCTCATATTCAAGAGTCTCATGATTTTACAGAACTTGTGGGCTTTCATCAAGAGTAATACTCTCTGAATTGCATGCTTTTAGTGTTTTCATTCTAGTGGGGTAAAATCGTCTTGCTTTCTGAACAATTTCAACATGCATACTATGAAAATCAGCACGGTCATGTTATCCAAATTAAATACATCTCTTTGTGACCATTGACTCAGTACTCCACGAGTTATGTCCTATTGCTCACCTAGGAATCGTATTTTATTTTTTATGGTCAAAGATAACTTCTGTTTCAGTTTGTTGCTTTTATTGATAGTAACAGCAGATCAGAATAGAGTTTCCTTTACCCTGAACTAGTGGTTTAATGAGAAATTGGGGATTTGGTTAATATGCACTTTATTCTCTTTGGAAGCATGTGTCAGGTGCCTCGATGTTTAAACTATTACTGCTTTGTGAATGATAAACTTCGCTACTGTGCTTTGTTGTATTTCTTCTGGTAGCTATTTTTACCTAAATATTGCTTATTACTACTACATCATACTATTTGACTTTTTATGTATCGAACAGGTACCTTTCAGCCTTGATTTCACAAACTTTCTTGGACATTGGTTCTGTATCGAGGATACTGGATAGTATCATGAAGCTTTGCCTGCAATTTTGCTGGAATATTGAGAACCAAGATAACTGTTCAAATACTTCTGAACTGGAACATATAGCTGAGGTGATATGCATTGCTGGTTTTGTTTGCCAAATAATTATACAGAAACAAGTATCTTAATAAAGCTATTATTGTCCTCATACAGCTTTATATATTAGATTATTCAGGCTGTATTATATAACAGAAAAATACTCTTGTTTCTCCATATAATTTATTATGATTTAACAATCAATGATTAGGGTAAGGTTATGATGATAAATATGTGAATTCTATAGCTGTACCTCTTAGGTCTACCATAAGACAGGCTAAATTGGATTCGATGAACTTCAGAATGGACTTTTATACAATATTAGTTATCTATTCTCGAACTTGTCTGGTGGTAGTTAGAAAAACTACAATATAGTTGCTTCTTTATGGTTCTGCTCACAGATCACCTTTTTTAGTGGAAGGTGGCAAAAATTTATATGGGAATGTTTTCCTGAGACTTGTGTTTCCCTTCAAATATCTTAAGTTCTACCTCATTGTCATTTATTCTCTAATTTATACCGTCAAAAGTAGAACCTTTCTTTATTCACTTCAGATGAATCCATAGAAATTTACTCTACCTGGGCTAAATTGCTAGGTAGATTTATATTTAAATGCAATCTGTATATTGAATAAAGTCACAATTTTTCCTCCCTGTTTCAATTTATTGGGCCTTTCCAAATTAATGGTTTCATTTCTATATTTTAGATGAGATCTCCATCCTTTAGTGAAATCTATTGGTAGTTTTAGCTGTTTATTTATTGTTTGCTTTCTCTAATCTAATAACATCTACAGGAATTCAACAAGAAATCAAATTCCTTGTACACTATACTGCGCAGCAGCAGACTTGCTGGAAGTCAGCGAGCCCCGTTTTTGAGACGTTTTCTCCTGCGATTAAATCTTAATTCGTTCTTTGAGGTAAAACAACAACCGGATAGATACTTAATGGGATTGTTTAGATCAATATTTCTTACTGTTTATTATTATCCTTAACAGGCAACTGCAAGGGGAGTTCTGAATGTTGTTAGGCCACGTCCTACGCTTCCTGCTTTAAACCAACAATAGTATATCATTCTGCCACAACTCCAAAGTTTCTTGCTTCTCAGGGTATTTGGCATGTGAGCTTCAGTGGAGTGACAGATTTTAATGTTGACATTCAAGTCACAATTGCTGTTTGACCTTCATGCAACTGTTCTTTGAAAGCCAGTTGCACATTCCACTTGCTATGTGGTTCTTGATCCTAGCTGATTTTGATTGATTTTAATGTAAACATGTAAACACTGGTCAGTTTGGTTGTGTTTCTGGATCCTAGCTGATTTTGTTGATTCTTTCGGAAGCACAGGCCGGTTTGGAAGGTGGTTGGTGCATATGCTATTTGGCTGTTGCATTTTCTAGATGTGAGCGGTGATATTTGTGTATAGTGCAATTTGGCTTTTAATATTATTACTACGTGCTAAACTAGGTGATACCCTGTGGTTTTTGTTTGTGGAAGGTGGGCACGCCCTCTCCCAACCGAAACAATTTATACTATGAATTTTGCCCAAAGTCATTGTATCCGGCAAATCTGCTTTGTATATCTGGTGATTCTAGGTATGTGGGTGAAGTCACAAAGTTTTCCACTCGCAATTGTCTGATCAAATGTCCAAAAGGACATCAAATTTTGACAAAACACATGCTTAAGGTATCACCATAATCTGTTCCAAGATGTCTGTCACCTTCAAGCCCCTCAGGTACTATTTCGTGTACCCTTTCTAAGGATGTTGAATACCATAGTTGTAGTTCGTCAATGAAGTCTGCTATCATTCCACAAAATTACCTGCACTGTTGGGAAGATCCTGGCAGCAATGCGCTCAGCTACTACCAATATGGTTCACTCACTCTACGAATGAAGCTATATATCATCAATAAACTTGGTTGCAAGACAATAGGGGATCATCAATGAACTTGGTTGGAAGACAATCGTGGTGAATATCATGTCCTTCGGAATGTTCAAAACAAGTAGCACAAGGGTTAGTTAATAGGCTCTGCTCTATGAACTGATACTTTTATTGAGTAACTACTGTGTTGTTCTTATTTCAACAAAACAAAAAAGAAATGAGAATCATCAAAACCAAAACGTAAAACCGTTTTGTCTGCAGAATCTGGCTCATGGAATTTCTGTTGAAGCTGCCCTGCCTCTTGATGGCATATTGGCATTGATAATGTGTTAATTATACATTATCATTTTCAATGCTAACGGAGGGTCACAAAACCCATTAAATATTGATCATTCTTTTTGGCAACTCGCATTCGAATGAGAAGTCTACCAAGAGAGTTGTGAAGACCAGAAAAAAGGGAAGCATCCTTTAACTTTCACTTTTCAGGGCTTTTAGCGCCCTTTTTCCATAAAAGAATTTACTTTTAGCCAGTGATTTGAAACTAAAGTTCGAGAAGTGCATGCAGGGGTAATTTTGTAAGCGCAATTATTTTTCCTCCAAGACTGGAGGAACACTTGCGGTGGCCATGCAGCTGTAACCTCTCATTATATTTTAATAGCTAAGAGAATTGATGAAAATAAGTTTTAGAAAACATATAAAATTATTCTGCTTAAAAATTGGAAAGAAAGAAAAACTTAATAATCATTTTTTTTTTCACCTTTTATGAGGATACAAGAACGACGGAAATTAAAGAAATATAATGAATTATTTGGTGGAGGCAAAAAATTATAAAATAAATAAATAGGTGTGAAAAATAATAATAAATAAAATGATTGGACTAATATTGTTAAGAGAAATATCAATTATCGTCCATTTATTATTTTACTTGAGACCAAAATTTCTTTTGTTTTTTTAACTTAAACAACAATTTAGAATGTGATTCCACGTTTGTTGTTACTTCTATTCTTTTTTTCTTTCATTTTATGTCATATTATTACATGTAACTACCATTTTTTATTTATATTTTTCTCTTTATCTATCTTTTCGGTCTATACATAGACTAAAAATAGGGTTTACGATTTCTCAAAAATAAAGTATCAGAAAAGGAATAATAGGAGAACGAAAATCAGTGATAAAAAGGTTGAGATACAAAAATTAGAGAATGAAAAGCTGGAAAGCAAGAAAAAAAAAAAAGAGGTTAGGTGAAGGGTGTAGGTGGCTCCTCTCCAAATGTAAAATATCAAATAGCAGACTATATATGAAGATGAGATGAACCATTAACAAAATTAGTTCCAAATGACCATATTTATAATTTAACAGGGCAGAAACTCAAAATAATTGTGTTTGGACAATTTTTTTAAAGCTTTTATGCATAAAATTAGTTTATTAATTAATTAACTAATGTATGTATGTATGAGAAGGCATGATACTGATACAATCCAAGCCACAGAGTGAGAGTGACAGAGAGAGAGAAAGAACTCACCACCAACCAACAATACAAAGCAGAGGTAGGTAGAAGATAAGCCACCACAACACAACCCAGCACAGCATAACATAACTTACACTCTCACACACATTCAACCAAACACCTTTGGGGTTATCTTCATTCTTCCAAAATGGATTCAACTCACCAAATGGAAACAGAGAAAGAGGAACAGACACAGAAGACACCACTATCCACAGAACCACCATTTGCAGTGGCATCACTGTCCCTCTCTCTCCCCACCGTTTTCCCCTTTCGACAACCCAAGATCCCAACAACCCCTCAACCCAACAAGGTCAAGCTTCCAACCCAAGCTTCATCCCTAACCCACCTTTCTCTCTCAACCGCTTCCCCCACTCCTTCCAAGACCTCCTTCAAATCCTCCCTCTCCGCCACCCCCCTCCACGCCCCTCTCTCCCTCGGCCCCCACCGCCCCCGCGACCCCTCCAACGCCGCCGCGCTTCGCCGAGCCGCCGTCGTCTGGTTCCGCAACGACCTCCGCGTCCTCGATAACGAGTGTCTCGCCTCCGCCAACAACGAATCCCTCTCCGTCCTCCCCGTCTACTGTTTCGACCCCGCCGACTATGGCAAGTCCGCCTCCGGCTTCGACAAGACCGGCCCATACCGCGCCACCTTCCTCATCGAGTCCGTCGCCGACCTGCGGCGGAACCTCCAGGCTCGCGGCTCCGATCTGGTTGTGCGCGTCGGGAAGCCCGAGACCGTGCTGGTGGAGCTGGCGAAGGCCGTCGGGGCCGACGCGGTGTACGCGCACCGGGAGGTTTCTCACGACGAGGTGAAGACGGAGGAGAAGGTGGAGGCGGCGATGAAGGAGGAGAACGTGGAGGTGAAATACTTCTGGGGAAGCACGTTGTATCATGTGGAGGATTTGCCTTTTAAGCTTGAGGATATGCCTTCGAATTACGGAGGGTTTAGGGATAGGGTTCAGAAATTGGAGATTCGGAAGACAATTGAGGCTTTGGATCAGCTTAAGGGAATGCCTTCTCGCGGAGATGTTGAGATTGGTGATGTTCCTTCCTTGATGGACCTTGGCCTTAATCCATCTTCCGCAATGCCACAGGTTTGTTTATTGGTTTCAAGCGTTATCATCAATAATCTTATTGGTTTCAACTGTTTTCATCAATGGTCTGTATTGTGCAGGATGGGAAGTCTGGTGCTAATGCTTCTATGGTAGGAGGGGAGACTGAGGCACTTCAGAGGCTGAAAAAGTTTGCGGCTGAGTGTGAAGCTCAGCCACACAAGGGGTATAAGGATGGAACACACAGTATATATGGGGCCAACTTCTCCTGCAAGATTTCTCCCTGGTTGGCAATGGGATGTCTCTCCCCTCGCACAATGTATGAAGAACTCAAGAAGACTGCCAGCAGGTGTGTTGTTCTTTGTGTTCTTCTGTTGAAGGGTATTGGTTTTTGTATGAATAGGGTGTTTGCTCACTGGTGAATTGTGTTACTGCAGGTCCATTTCTGCATCGAATCGGAATGATGGTGGTAATGGCTCGTCCAAAACTGGAACAAATTGGTTGATGTTTGAATTGCTATGGAGGGACTTCTTTAGGTAACAATGCTTTGTGCACGTCCTTTTACTTGGCTTGGAACTTTAGTGTACATTTTTTTCTCTGCATGAGATATATGGAAATGGCAATGGTGCACTGGTTGGGGAATTAACAACCTCCCCTACATTGTTTCTTTTCCTATTGCAAAAGTATGTAACTTATTTAAGAAATTATAATCATAGTAGTCGATTACTTCACCTAACGGGGTATAGTGGAGTGGGGCAGTCTTGTGAACTCTGGGATTCAAATAGTTGAGTACTTTTCAATAGCGGCCATATATTGTGGCTGCTACTGTGACATAAGGTTCAGAAACCCATTTTTTCCCGTAACACTTCGGCTTTTTTAAGGTAAAATATTCCATTAAAGGTTTCCTCTGTTTGACCTCTATTCCTTCGCACGTTATAGGACTATTTTTATGTTGAGTCTGCTCTTCCTTTAAACTTCCCAGCTCACATCTGCTATTTATTTCATGTTTTTTTTTTGGTATTAATTTAACCGCCATCTTGGAATTTTTTACACCGTTGCTATGTTCTTATTGGTCCTATCGGTTAATGGTGATTGTTTATGTGCACAGTATAGCCTGTAATTCAATCTTTTTATCTTGTTTTTTAAGTATTTTTATTTGCAGTATAAATTTAGTTTGTATTATAATATTTAAAGTAGTGGTTGTCCCAGTAGCGTTTTCCATCCCAAACTGATAACTATGCTTAAAGTATTACTCTCTTTTTCTTTTCAAAAGGATGTAGTACTGTACGAATGTTAAAAAATTACCATTTTCAGAGCTGCCGTAACGACGTAATGCTATAACGTGACAGTTTCCAAAACCCCTCTCCATAGGCAATGATGAATGGCTTGTTTAGATGGCGGAATGTTGGCCTTCTGCCATGTTCCGCCATCTGTTATTTGTAACCTTTTAGTATACACAGGAAACTTGCAAGCAACTCATATCTAAAACATTAAAGTTGTAATCTTTAATTATTCCTCTAAATGTGGTAAATTCCAATTGAGCGAACCTTTCATTTGCTATATGTTCACCATGGAACATCCTTAGATACGGACATGTATCAACGTTTTAAAATAGGGTTTCCATGACTGCAATTGTAACTACAATGTGAAGGCTTTTTGATGTCTTTCCCTCGCAATTTCAATCGCGGCTACATGGATTTGTAATTGTGACTGCAATTTAAACCTTGATATCAATTTTTCTTTCACATGCAGTTTTTGAATGATTTACTTGTTATAAGTTTAAAATTGGAAAGATTTATTTCCCTTTTCCATGAAATGTAAGGGCCTTGTGGTTGTTGAAAAACATAATAGTTCTGATTCAAGTTTCCTATTCGACCAATAACGATCATCAAGTTCTGCTTTTGAGAGATATCTGACGTAATTATTTTTGTTCCTCCAATTATCTGCTTAATAATTAACATACAGAGGGATAGTATTGAAAATAACATGTATTGCTGTGTTATTTGTAGTAGGCAAAACATTATCTATAGATGCTGTTTCTGGCAATAAGCATCGGTATATATAGTATGATTTGTGAATTTTTCATCTCGTTGATTTGTCCAGGTTTATAACAAAAAAATACAGTTCTGCAAAGAAACAGGTGGAAGCTGCTCCAGCTACTGCATGTGCTGGTGCATTTGCTTGAACTAGAAGTTCTAGTGGGCATATGAATGTTTGTTTCAGGATGTGAGTTGCTTCCCTACGCAGACGTGGCAGTGGGGAGCTGGATGTGCAAGATTTGGTTGCCCTTCTGAAGTTCTGTTGTAACTGGCAGATACATTATTTCAATATGGAAGCTTTACATTGTTTTTTCGATGGCAAGTGTTAGTTTTCTTAAAGTAGCATTTCGTCTGCATCGGGCATCTTTTGACTAGATCGTTGAGTCCCAATTCATGTATCTTGACTCTCCCCAGTAACGATATTTTTCGAGAAATTCGAAAATTAAAAATGTAGATCTGAGTCCCAAATTCATGTCTCTGACTTTCCCCAATAACGATATTTTTTGAGAAATTTTAAATTTAAAAATGGATGTAATTATATATTTTTAATAATATCAGGATGAATTCCCTGTTCTTTTTATTTCGGTGAGTGCCTATGACTAAACGAGAGTTCTCCCAACAATTTTGATAAAAGTTGGAAGACTGCGAATCAGATAAATTTAAGTTCTTCTAATAATGAGTGCTTCACTATTTTGACGATGAATTATCATCCGAGGACAATTCTAATCAAACAAACTTTTGTTGTTACAAATGGTTTTAGGAATTTAATTTTCGATATGTTGTTACAACCTTAAGTGTCTCCTCGTGGATGAGAAGCAAGCAATTCAGAGGGGTCTTTTACAAAGCTATTCTGGACATACCCCCGGAGTTGGCACGGCAAACCAAGTTTTTATAACGACTCTCTCGAGGGAGAACTCAATTCTTTGATGGAAGCATAACCAAGACTAATACAACATCATTAAGTGGTAAATCAGAAAAAGGAAAAACTTCAACTTATATTAAGTTTATGAAATACATGAGAAGATAAAGAAAAACCCAGAGGTTTGAGTGCTGTTAGCCAGCTGGACGAAGTATGATGTCACTTGGGAAACATAATGCACTAGAGGATATTGCCCGAGCTCTACATAATAAATTGAAGTGTCTAAAATTATTTTCCCTCTAAATATCCAAATTGGCCTATAAAAATTGTGAATGTTGAATGATATGTTCTTGATTAAAATTCTTAAAAATAAGTCTTTACAAAGAAGTTATCAAATTACATGTAAGTTTTTTTATAAGCATTTGGTATTCAAAATACAAACACATCCAGAAAGATACATTTTTTAAAGACTCTTCTCTATAAAAATATTTATCAAAAACAAACTCAAATTTCATATATCAACGTGGTGTTTACTCAATATTTATATATAAAATTCTAAATGAATCCAGAAACCTTGAGTGAAGATAGTACAACAAAAATAATCCACAACAACATGAAGAAGGCACAGGTAATCCATGCCCAGAGCCTAGGCCCTCCTAGCTCTGCGCCAAAAATTATACGCCTCAAAACCAAAACTGATATACACCCGACAGAAGTGCAAAAGAAAACAATTAACGAAAAGCTTAGTCCCTCTGCACTTTGGATACGGAGAGGTTCTCGATATGCTATGAAGTTGTACAAAGTATCAATGAGCCATGGAACACCAATTCCAACATATATATTCACTGAATTGCTGCAAAAAGAATAAATAACGAAGTCAATAACCAACTTCATAAAAAATTGATTTGGCAAGCCATAAAATAAAAGCAAACGACATTTTCACCCATGCTTCATAGATACAGGATTCAGATGGGTATAAAATGGAAGAGAATAAACATATTACAAAATAGTAAAGTTTCAATCTGAAATCCAATATTTAGTTATTTAGAAGGCTATACAAGCATTTCTATATTAGTATGCAAGATTTCCTAGTATCCGGAAGGCTTCGCAAGGACAAAGTGAATAAAGAATATGTATAACTGTGATCTCTGCTCTATTGGATATTTTAGTTTTTTAATTTTGAAATTGACTTCATGGAAAAAATATGTGTTATATTCGAAAAATGTATTCATAGATAAACATTTGTCAATTACAAAACTTGTTTAGGTGCCTTCTTCGATCAAAGTTTTTCTCAGCAAATAACTCTACCTATGTTCATAACTGTCAAGAATTAAAGGACAACTTTAAGATAATGCTATTTGTGCAATTCACATTTCAATCTTCATCTATAGGCTAGCATAACATGCATACATACTTCACGAACTTCTATAAGCCAGCTCCACAATATTAGTACTAAAAACCTAATCAGTATCGATCAAATTATGTTTTAAATCTGATGAGATGCTAGAAACACATAATCAGACCAATAAGGAGTTGAACCTCTTGAGATAATGACATTCTTTTAGAACCATCACGGTATAAACTACTAGAGTGTAAATATCGAAAGCATCCAGGAATATACTTAGTACTAATGTCCTTATTCAAGAAAAGTGTTAAGGCAATTCATGATGTAATGATGACATGTGAGTCATTCCTAAAGATAGAATGAGGTGAATGTCGAAATGAAAGACCTGCAAGTGATATTTGCAATTGCAGAATCAGCAGTTTTTTGACGTTCAGCAGCAATCTTGCTTGCCACTAGATCAGGCCACGAGGTTCCACTGGCTAGGGCTGTAAATGCTATCACGTAAGCATTTATTCCTGTCAAAGAAGGAAAAAAACTCAAAAATGCAAAACTGACAATTGTAAAGACTACTTAGGATCTATGATGATCTGCAAAGAGGACAGGAATATCATCGAGTGAGAAAGAAAACCTGTAACACAGCTTATAAGATCTGTGATCCTAGTCACAATGTAAGCTATTCCACTGATGAAAAGCAGGGAGAAAATGAAGGAGATCCATCCATGAGCAATTTGGCAAGGAGGAACAAAAGCAAACAGAAATCTCCATGGTAAAAGCAGCAATTGCCAGAAAATTCGTGCTAGTAGGAGATACATATTTGTGAACTTTTTTGTTTTTGGGTTCTCCAACTGTTGAAATTACAGACTGGACTTCAGATATTGACAATATATTGATCGAACTTTTCATAAGGATTATTTGCTAGTACATTAAGGTTCACAATATTTTCTGCAATGCATGAATAATCATTTTATTCAGTTCCTAACTTCAACAATAAGTTCCATGTTTAAATTAATGTCTAAAATTTATGACTACATAAAGTAACAATAAGGATATATCTACTCAAATTCAGCTTGACTGATTAAGAATTTTCATTTTACAATTTTGCATATGTCATTTGATTGTGCAGGATCATAAACTGATTCAGGGAATTTGGAGAATTGTAAACAGTGAGCTAACTTTTACCAGGAAATTTAACTATGAGCAAACAGAGATACTAGGAATCATTTGTGAATGTAAGAGGCATAAAATGCGGTGAATTAAAAGAGATATAAAATGATTTTCAAAGATAAGCGAAATTGGAGAAAGATAGACTCATAATTATGAGAATTATCAAGTGGAAAAAGATAAAAGTGTGACATCACGACAGGAGCGCAGACATGATCTTCAAATTGAACTTTTCCTTAAAATCCTTGAGGTCATTCATCATTTTTTCCTGCTTATTATCGTTTTCTTTGTGCTTCAGGACTAGAAATAATTTCATATTTAATTGGTTTTCAATAAAAAAAGTGAATTTATCGACAGAAAATAATCATATAATATATTCATTTAAGAACACATTTGAACATAAAGGACAAACTTAACTATGCCAAACAAAGTGTGTTTGTGACATTTATATGGATATATCTGAGAAGATCAATCGCACTACCACAATAGAATACACTTTATCAGAAGAGGCCCATATCCAAATCTTTCATAGCCAAAAAATCATTGAAATTACCTGATTAACTGAATCAGTTAGTTACAGTTTCACTAATAATGTTAGAATAAGATCTTGCTCTAAATAGTTTTATGAAAAAATTGGCTCTTCAAGAGCTCAACAATGTCAATTGATAATGTAGTAAGGCTAGGATGTGGTTGTTTTCTTAATGATATCAGCATTTAACCTTAAAAATACACTTGCAACATAAAAGAAAGTACCCTCAGTGCATCCACAAATTGCTGTCTCCAAATTGTAAGCAACTGGGTATCCTCCAACATTGTTTCCTCGTCATCTATTTGAGGTACTGTGACATACAATGGATCTACAAATTACAAAATTTGCACATGAGATGGCTCTGACATTTCAGGATGTTTCTAATGCGGAACAAGCTGTTTCATGAGAAGAAAACATTGTGATAAATCAAGCCAAACTTTACTATATTAAGGTGGGAGAACTACCTGTGGGGTTTTCTGAATGAATGGAAAAAATATCAGCAGTGTTCCCACTTTCTTCATTAACATGCTTTATCTCAGAGAAATTCACCTTCTGATGGGCTTCCTGTTGAAAATAAGGAGTCTCCTCTGGTACCCAATCCTCTGGCCGCTCATCTCTTGCACTTTAAATGAAAAACAAGGCATCAAACTAGAAAGATTCAACAAGAGAATAATGAAATTTAAATCCTTAGTTAAATATAATAAAAAAGAAGCAAGTATAGAAGCACATACATAGGTAGAGAAATATAGGGCCAACGTTTGTCTTGAGCATAAGCATGGATCAATAGTAATCCGTATTGTAGTACTGTCAACAAGGCCTCCCACAGAGTCACAACTTTTGGAGTCCATACCTACTTTCAGTTTCTTGATGAGTATTCTCGAAGACGTGCGTTGTTTTTAAATACTTTTGTTTTTAAACTTATCTAAGCTTAAGTGTCAAGAGTTATAATTATTCTGACTAGCTGATTGGGACACAAGATTGTAATTCAGTGCTACTTAGGAGATGCAGTTGCAAATGCACTTATAGACCCTACCCATGGAAAACTAAGAACCACATCTAACATTCTTGGAAGCGCGGCAGTCTAAGAACTTTTCTCACTATCTTTCTCTAAATTTTTCACAGGTTAACTACAGTTTCTTAGTTGAGAAGTCTTCTATCGAGAAATGTAGGCCAGATTAGAGTTCTTAAACAACTTGAAATAAGTTGATGAAAATAAAAAGGAAGCAAGCAATGCATATTTATAGAATTTTGGAAGATTACCTCCAAAATTATGTATAACCAAATGTAAGCCCAAAATGACCAAAACAGCTCCACCAGCCATACCCCTAGATCAGCAATCTTCTTCAGCTCTCCTGCTTTTGGAACTACTACACAAATAGCGTGGATGGGGAAAAGGTCAAATGCAGCAGAACCAACGAGTGTTCCGGGTCCCAAACCTGAATATTCAGTAATTATAAAGGGTTTACTTTCTCGATTAACAGTCTAAAGCCCTTAACAATTCCATAAAGAATTCAAGCTCATAATAAAACAAATAATGCACAATCAAATTTTATTCAAAAGGAAGAAAGTCACAGTAAGCACTCAAGTCACTCATCAGAACAACTATTTGCACTTCCAAGAAGCCAAACCAAATTTGAACAATCTATTAGTAATTGTGTGAATGTGTACATATATATTAACATTTGTTTAGCAATTTGAACAAGGAAAATAGCCAAAAGTGAACAAGGAAAATAATGAAAAATCATTTGCTTGGTCTATTAACATTTGCTTAGCAATTTGAGGGAATTACATGGGAATGAAGAGAATAATTCAAAATATACCGAATTAGTATTCTATATAGCCTACAAATAAAAATACAATTTCAGCTTTAGAAGTACTGTCTGTCAAAGTAGAAAGACATAGAATAGCAGCAAAAAAATATTACTTACTGACATATAATCCCTAAATTTCAAATTCATCAAGATGACAATCGACAAACAAATCAAACTTGATTTTAATATTCCATGGTAAGAAAGGAACAGGACAAACGCTTTTTGAAAACAAACCTCCAGCATAGAGCTTCCCTATGTTTTGTACAGCATCAATAGTGGCTAATGATATCTGGGGAAAGCTAGTTCCAAAGGCCAACAGGCTAATATCCGCAATAGTGTAATTCCAAACTTTTTCATGTCTAATAGTTTCGGTTTTAGTAACAGGATCTACCTCCACTACCTTCCTTGTGTGCTTCACCACATTTTCCATCGATTGAAAGAAGCGAGCTGTTATAGCCGATAACCCGATAAAACAGTAAGCAAGGCCAAGAAGATACAAAAATGCTCTAAAATTATCCCCAAGGGCAGATTCTCCACTAAAAACTAAGTATCTGTCACACTTTTCCTGCTCCAGTATGCTGGATAAGGGTACCATTCTTCTTCCCTTTTTCGGCTAAGTGCCAGCGAGGGTCTCACTCAGTACAAATGTTCACGCAAGAAAACATTCACACGCCCTGATAACACCAAGTCCATAATTAAAAGACACTCAGAAAAATACATTTGATAAAATCAAATCACTATATTGCTTCAACAACACGAGATCCCTCGTCAATTCAGATATAACAACCATTCAACTGGCAGCGTGAACACGCTCAACTAAAGTCGGCATATATAAATGTAGATTCAAAAGAGTTAATATTTGTTACTCTTTTATTCATAAGAACTTGTAAAACTACTCAAGAGCTGCTATTCTTCGACTAAGTACATTCAGTTGTGAAAGACAAGAGCTAGAGTAAATCTAAATGCAAACTATTAATTTTGATGTCAAAATCTGAAGTAAAAATTGAGGAAGAGAAGTAGTGGAAATCGTGGAACTGGACTAAGGTGAAGAGAGGTAAAATCAGTACCGGCGAAGGCAGAATTCGCCGGAGCGGATCGCCGGAAACCTATTTTTTTCCGGCCAAAACGATTTTTTAGTTGAAAGGAAATGGGAGCAGAATCTGGATTTGGGAGTGGCTTTGCAGAACGTTGTGTCGCATGGAGGGGGAGCTTCTCTTCATGAATAAATATAAATAATGTCACGTTACATTCCGAAAATATAGGGACTTGTGTTCCATTTAATAGTAATTTTATTTTTATTATTTTTTATCCTATATTTTTATTAAAAGTATTTAGAAAAAGTATTGAATTGAGATTACTAAAATTATACAAAAATGATATCGACACTGATTTTGTGTTTCTAACATTTTAGTGAAAATGAGATAGAAAGAAAGAAATAGTATAAAAATATTTTAATAATTAATAAATGTAAACACAATCACGACATGTCGCGTTGAATGCGCGTACACATGCCATCGAATTAGAAACAAGAATCACGTGGAGTTGAATTTGTAAATAGATATTAAACTTATTGATCATCAATTTAAATTAATTAAAACTGAGATCACAATAGATTTTCCCATTTATCCTTTTTTTTAAACCAATATCCTTTATGTTCTTTGTGATCATTAGCTTCAAACTCAAATAAATAAAAGCAATAGCTTTAATAAAGAAAAGCTTATAGTTTTTTCTAAAATGGCAAAAACTCTATCATTTTACAGAATACTCAACAGGTATAAAAAGAACATATAAATCATACGGAATTAAATAAAAATGATTTTTAAGATTACAAACGTATGAACTATCTTTTAAAATTTTGGAAGAGCCATGTTTCTTCGATAAGCTTAAGCCTACTTAGATTTTAATTGATGATAAGGATGTGAAACCAAATACATTAACATTAATTGTCATTATTTGAAATAGAAAATGAAATGGAAATTAAAAATACATATTTTTGATAGAATATTTTATATCTAATGTCTTCTATTTAGGAAGAGTGAAATAATTTGCTTACAACTTTATTTACCTTATGAATCATTCAATTATAAAATATCTACTGATTTATAATAATTCCATTTTGTCTTTCGCACTTCTTACTAAATGTTTAAATACAGTTTAACAGTCACAATTTCAATAGATATTTTTTTTGTCTTATTTAACAAAATATGTGTCCAATCTGAACTCATAAAGCCAATCCTATTTTATATCATACTTTATAAAATATGTATTGTCTTATTTAGTTTCTTTTATTTGTATTCTTCAGCTATTAGTGCTATTAAGTAAGTATTTTTCTTTTGGAAAAATAATAAGTATTTTTTAAATTTAAAAGGCAAACTTCTGTGTTTTCAAAGGACATATTACGTATACTTTAAGTAGGATATAGAAAAATTAATTAAATTTATAAAAAAAAAACATATTACAAAGGCTGCCACTTAAAAAATTATATGCTGTGCTTTTCTAAAAGTTAAAAATTATTGTTTTCCTATCAAACTTTTATTCTTACGCACGGCTTCTTATATTTATTACTATTAAGTAAATAAATCAAGATATTTATTATTTATCGGACAACAGGGCAAGATATTATTCTTAAAAAATAGATATATCACATCAACAACAGTTAATTAAATTATTGACAGGAGATAATTGAATAATGTAGCCTAATGAATTGCTGATTTTTTTGGCAATATCAAATTGTCAATAGTATCTATTAGGATCCACTTGCTCATGAAATTTTGTGTAAATGGTCTTTGATCCCTCTTTACAAGTTATTAGTAATTTAGTTCTTAATAATCACGTGTTATATCATTTAATATCTAATAGATCCTTAAATATTACAATTTAATTTAATAATAAAATGATTTTATGAAACTTGGACATGACATAACTATTATTTTTTTACATACAAAAATTAATCTTCATACAAACTAAATTCTTTGTAATACTTACATATTATTATTGGTACTTAATTTTTGCACTCTCCCTTAATTGAAGAGCCGTCCCAAGAGTTAAAGATGGGATAAAATATTATTTTTAGCCCTTTTGATTAGGTGGAGACACTAACGAAGAAATTTCACTTTGTTTCCAACATAGCAACGCATATTTTAGCGCAAAGGGTGAAAAGCGAGTTTAAAAAATCATGCATAATCAATTATGATAAGAAGGATAATAATTAAAATAAATAAGATTATAGTAATAAATAAATGATTTTAATTTTAATATTTTATAAAATAAATTATTTTAACACTTAATAATAAATCTAATAAGAAAATTATATTAATCAATTAATTTTTATATATTTTTATATTATTATGTAATATATAATAACTAAATATTTATAAATATATTTTATCATTATAATAAATGAAGAATTAAAAATATTAAAATAATGAATAAAGTAAAATGAAATAAAAATAATATTTTGTTAATATATTTTTATGTTAAAATAAATAATTAGTTAAAATAAAAAGTAAAATAATAAATAAAATAAAATAAATGTAATATATTTTACTGTAAAATATAATTTTTTATTTATTAAAATTTTGCAATAATTTTGAATTTAATTTAATTTGGTTTTAATTTTAATTTAAAGTTTCAAAATTTATTTTTGACATTAAATTATTTAAAATAAAATTATTTTACAAAATACATTAATATACAATTAAATTTATTCTATTATATTAATTAAATCTATTACAAAGTTTTCAATTTCTTTTATTCAAGTAATGTCATTTTCCAGTCTTTCTTCCTCTTGTCTTTCCTTTCTTCAGTGTCCTTCCAATCCAAACAATTCTAAGTTGTAGCACATTATATTGTACACAGGCAGTGAAAGAGCAGGAAAAATGTGAAATGGGTAAATCTTTTGTCATTGTAGATTGTAGTTGCAATAATATATTCATTTAGTTTTGTAAGGTAACGTATAAATGTGAAATGGATAACATGACCTTAAATCAAGTTTTGACTTCACCTTACTGCCAAAAAAGCTGGGGAATGAACTTTTTAGGCAATATTTAATACTATATATGTACTGCACAACTTCTAACAAATGTATTTTTTCATCTCCAAAATATTGTCTTCACTGCTCCTTTTGCTAACGTAAATTTGAGTTACAGTACTTTAATGAAAGAGTACTAATATAGGAAACTCACTTCCTTGGCAAGCAAGCTTTTAAGGCAACATATACTTAGCAACGATCCAATAAGAAGATTATTTTTAAATCATATGAAAACACAAAGGAGGGACGTAATGATTTTATCCTCTAACGTAAGGCAAGCAAATGATATTATTCCCATTTCAACTATCTTTGAAGTATCAATTATCAACTAATTTTGTTCCTTAATTTTTATTTATTTTTTTACATGATCACAATAATAAGAGTTTAACTTTAAATTAATTACGATGTATTAAGTGCATTCCATAACTCCGAAACAAAAATATAATGTTATAAAAATATGAAATTATGGATCCAAATTAATTTTGAGAATGTAATTGGTAAAGAACTTTTTAATGTATATTTTATTTATATATAATATGATGCATCAAATATGAAATAGTTGTTATACATTATTAGAGAGTATTTTACTTTACATATTTAATTTTACTTCAAATTTCACTACTTGTACTTCATTTTAGACTAAATTAATTGAGATATAAATTATATATTTGAGAATTTATATTTTGAATCATGAATTATAAGATTTATAAACGTTAAAATATATAACATATACTTAAATATATAGCATATATAAACATGCAAATATATAATTAGTAACAAAACAACTTCAGAGTGATTGTATTTATGTGTATTTATTACATAATTTCAACCAAACAACTTCTAAGAAAACAATATTGTTGATCATAAGATTCTTATTATTAAACAAATTTTGCATTATAGTCATTAAAAATAAATGTTGATATTGACTATGGTTGTTGCTTATACATACTAAATAACTTAAAAAAAATGTTAATCATTAATATTTCATCTTATTCTTTTTTAAGATCTACATCATTGAAATAATTTTCATCTTCTATTAAAAGTTTTTCTCTTTTTTTTAGTGTTTTCAACTTTTTTCTCATCTCCTACTATGAATTTTTTATTTTTAAATTTCTAAGACCTATATTAGCAAAAGAAAAACAAATAATCCTTAATTCTAACTTGTTGAACTTTCAAGCTCTAACTTTTGAAATTTCTAAATAGAAATAATTACCTTTTTTTTTTCACTTGGAGCTCCCTCTTCTATGTTAAAACACTCATTTACATTCATCCATGAGAAATCAATTGACAAACAAGGATTTTTTTTTTTTTCAGTAATTTATTCATCATCCGATTCAATATTTAAAATTTATGTGATCATAAGTTTCTCCCTTCTTTACTCTTTTATCACATCTCAAGTTGAAGATTGTACTTCACATACACAACAACATTTTATTTTTTTTGTTCTAATCTATTTCTTTTCTTAATATGCACTTGTTCAAATGTGTTCCAATTCCTTTTACATTTTGGTAACTATATGTGAGCCTCAAAACTTTCATGATTACCTTTTGTAATGCTTTATCTTATGATAGAATAGGCTTCAACATCTTATACATTATAGTTTAGATTTTCTAGTTGGGCCTTTGTTTTTCTATTTTTCTTTTATTTTTTGTAGATAAAAGATAATGGACCACCTGAACAATTCACTTTAGTCATTTGCATTCTTTGATGGAAGCTGCACTATGTACCAGACAAGTTCTTCCTGCACCCTAATAGGTTCTTCTTGCACCCTAATAAAAAAGTTTCATACTGCAAATGCCCTTGTATGACAACCGGATGGCACTTCCATCCGGTTGTCATTTGAAAAAAATTGACAACCGGATGGGGGTGCCATCCGGTTCTCATTTTCAAATCAAAATGATAACCGGATGAAAAACATCCGGTTCTCATAGTCTAAATCGAAAACGGATTAATTTTTCAATTTGGATTATGAGAACCGGATGGGTTTCATCCGGTTATCATTTTGATTTGGAAATGAGAACCGGATGACACCCCCATCCGATTGTCATTTGAAAAAAAATTAACAACCGGATGGCACCTCCATCCGGTTGTCATTTGAACAAAAATGAAAACCAGATGACCTGTTCATCCGGTTGTTAATTTTTTTCAAATGACAACCGGATGGAACTGTCATCCGGTTGTCATATAAAGGTAATTACAGTATGAAATTTTTTTATTAGGGTGCATGAAGAACTCGTCCATGTACCATCCATCTTTCAAAATGGGAAGTTGGGCTGTACCATGCACCGTCCAATTGTCAACTTTTTGCAAGTCCAAAAATCCATTCAAGACTTACAAAAACAATCCAGCCCATGCAATTAGATTATTTCGTATTTAAAAATTATTTTTTACCTTTTTAAATATAATAATTGATTATATTAATTAATCATCTAAAAAAATAATCAATTATTTTGATTAAAAAAATTAGTTTTCATTAATTGTAGAAATAATTAATTATTATTATTATAATACTTATCTAGACTTAACTATTTCACCTTATGGATAGTAACAGTTATTTTATGTATTTTTTTATATAATTTAATAAAAATAAAAAATATTTATTTTAAACAATTTTATTGAAAAGTTATCTTTTAATAAATAGTTGTTATCAATACAGAAAAAAATTGACTTGAATTAATTAAAATATATGTAAAAGAATTCATTAAAGTTAATATATAATTAGCTTTGACATTTTGCATTATAAAGTCAAAGTATATATTTATTACATATATTATTTTCTACTTTTAAGTTTATTTAAATAAAATAAAATTACTAAATGAAAAAAATCAGCATTATAGGATTTAAGATCCATTTATATATATATATATATATATATATATATATATATATATATATATATATATATATATATATATATATATATATATATAATATATTAT
>Ga0099824_1001592_pt1 | contig 32162 bp, 5 predicted proteins | sample SiratrowhiteBW_FD_76837 | JGI IMG/M metagenome (GOLD analysis project Ga0099824, IMG submission 76837) | Root nodule microbial communities of legume samples collected from California, USA - Siratro white BW | ecosystem: Host-associated > Plants > Roots > Nodule | place: USA: California... | reverse complement strand
GGGTAAATATATATATATATATATATATATATATATATATATATATATAATGAAATATATATTAATATATAATTAATTAATTATATTATATATAATAATATATTTATTTATTATTTAATATATTTTTGTTGTTTTATTGATATATTACATAATTAATTATATTATATTTAATACATAATTAATTATGTAAGAGTGAATTTTAGACCCAAAATAAAATTACAAAGAGATGTAAAAGATAATCCATTTATGAACTAGAAATTATACTTATCAGGAAAGGTCCAACTTTGGATACCCAATTTAACTATCATTCATTTGGTTCTATAATCCATTTAATACTATTAATAATAACTAAATTAACCATAATATATAATAAAAAAATATAAATATGAGGTACTAGGAAGAAAAAAACTTTTATTTAGAATAGAAATCCTCATAAGCTAAAACAAATTATATATTAATTTTATAATCTATAATTGATTATTTTTTTAAAAGTACTAAAAATAATTTTCTCTCATAAATCCACTTTTTCTTTTCTCTACTAATTGTTAGAAACAAACAATAGTTTCTCTGCAAATTCGTCTCTCTAAACAATCCTAACTCAGAAACAAACAGACTCTTACAGAGTGGAAGTATGAGACTTAAATTATTCTTAGGAAAATATTTTGCCTACATCACCATTTTAGTGTTGTTCCAATAAAGTGAAATCGACAAGGTGGCAGGGAAATAATAACCGGAGGACATGATTTAGAGAGACGCTGGAGCTGACAACACAATAAGGCACGCTAATTTATCTTCTAAAGTTTTCTCTTCTTACAATTAATCTCATTTTGGTTTCTTTACCTTTCTTTATTAACTTAAACACAGTCTATATACCAGCTGGGCTTAAGATGTCAGCTATTACTGTCGAAAGACTGTATCACCACAAATTGTTGTAAGTGTATCACAACTCATACTTTCTTAATTACTTTTGTCAAATCTTGTAAAATGTTTAGTCATAATAAACTAACAATCATATGGTTCTAAATAATATATAAAATAAAATACTCTGTTTTGATATTAAATACCTAAACCACTAAAGTAAGATTCAATTGGTGGTGCAGTTCTTTATCCTTATCTCTCTATTTCACAATTAATTACAAGCCCGCCACTTCCACCATATTAATTTCTCGAACACTTTCTTGGGCTAATAATACTCTCTGAAGGAGTGATGGAAATGTGGTATAAGAAGAGCTAGTTTTGATTATGTATTTGTAGCAGAAAATAGTATATATATTATAGTTTCCTATTGAATATTTTGATGATGAATTAAGAACTCACAGTTAACGGATCAACGTGCTTGATATCGTGGGCAGTGTGATTATTGGTGATGGCACCTCCACTGAAGTCTACCATCTCAACCCTAAAAACTTCCCCAGCCGTCACCTCTGCAACCGGGGGTATATCTGGATGCCATCGGTTGTGAAGAGGGTTTTTCTGCTCCCAGGGTTTCTTCTTCAAGTCGATGGGCACCACCAATCTTGGACCATACAGAGCCATTTCTTGTGGGCAATATTATCTCAGTGAACAAGATGAGTTGTGAGGGAACTTCTTTTATTGGTGTCCGACTCTAATGGTACCTTGACTTGACTTCTTTTAGTACATAGCCGTGAATGTTGCTTCACTTGACCCCACGTAGCCCTTATCTGGTCCCTTCCGCTGGACCACTTACCCTTCACTGGAAAGTTCCGCTTCTTGTTTCTTCTCCCATGTTTCTTCATCACTGGAAGGGAATGACTTCAGCGGCTCAAAACCAATCAAAGAGCATCAGGATCAACCCCATTACACCGTTTCTTTTCAGCCAAATTTGATCGACGATCCGTGTTGCTTATCACAAATGGCTCCTTCACACAATTGTGGAGTTTACGTGAACTATCAGAGTTTCTATAGTGCTGCTAATTATAGCCTTCGCTTGATTTAGGAAAAAGAAAACAAAATGGTAACAGAAATACAAAAAATGGGGTTGTGTAAAGTGAAGGATGGCATCAAATATCACACCATCATAGATTACTAGTGTAATTCTTTTATACGATGGTGGTAAGTTTTAATTAGTTGTTTAATTTTTCTTTTAATTTGGATGAATCAGACAATTTTTAATAGATATCATTGTGACATATTTTAGTTTGGCTTAAGTTAAACAATTTTTAATACATATCATTGTTATATAAATAAGATTTTAGACCATATGATGCACTGGACTATGAAGGATGAGACAATTAAGAAACAAGAAAAAAAGACGTAAAGAGGAATATAAAAGAATAAAAACAAGAAATATGATTAGAAAAAATAAATAAATATTTGAAGGAGCAAAACGAGAAGGAGAATTAAAATTTTGGAAGAAGAAATAAATATTAGAAATCTAAATGTAAGTCTAAGTCTCACATTGAATAGAAATGAGAATATTGAGTAACATATAATAAACCTAATGCCTTAAATTTTGAATTGAAGTTGGTGTCATTACCTTGTATGTTGGGCTTTTGTTCTCATTCTTGTTTGTCTCTCCGATAAAAACAAGTCTAATGAACAAAAAGAAAATTTCATATTCGATCCAAAATAATTAAATTAAAGTTAATTATTTAAATATTTTATATTACTTATTATTTTACTAGTGTACTAAAAGATGCAAGAGAAATCTAATATGTCTAACTTGATTTATGTTTTTAAATTTATTATATAGAAAGAACAACATGTTTAGCATATAAATATAAATGAGGTGGAAGAATAGTTATTTTAATAATGTGCACTTTACATTATTAGTCCTGAAGGAAAAAGATGTTAAGACAAAATAACTTTAGTTAATGCCTATAAATAAGTGGCAAAGGAATAGCAACATGTTTAACATATAAATGAGATAGAAGAAGAGATATCTTGGTATTGTGAACTTTACATTATTAGGTTTGGAAGAGAAACATGTCAAAAAAAAAACATTATTGAAAGAAAAGAAAACAAAAGAACTAATTTTGATGTTTATATTTGAAATTTTGTACAATATTATACATATATGTGGAGGGGATTTGGTAGGTTAGGATTTGTTAAACTCTAGTATTTATATCACAATGTATAAATATAATACATATATTAATAAAAAGTTATACAATGATCCAAACCAAATTGAAAAAATTGGTTTGATTTGGGTAAGATTATTTTTAATGTTCAAATTGAATTAAAATGACCCACATGTAATTTTTATGGTCAATTCAAATGTGTTTAAACTAAAAACCGAGTTAGACGGCAGCAGAAACATCCTTATGTTTCTAATATTTATTTTATCTCTCGATAATACTTGAAGAATTTATTGAAATAATCAAATTTTCATATAAGTCTTGTAACATTTTTATATATTCTAATAAAATCCAATCATGTATTCTTATTCTTATTCTTATCTTAAAAGATTAATCTCTTACCATCTTTTTCAAACTCATGTTAGTGATAAGATTAGCATCAATTTCTTTGTATTTTTCATCAATCATGTTTGTTAGTGTTCCTTTAATTATATTTCTACAATTGTTTGGTCAAGCTTGTATATATTATATCTTGTTATTATGGTTGTACATCAATTTTCAACTTATGCAAATTTTAATATGAATAGTAGTATCTACTAAAATAACGATACTAGATTAAATTAATAAATTTAAAAATAAGTGAATCATTAAAGAACACAATAAAATAAAATATGAAACTTTTCCTTAGTATAATTTTCTTATACCTACACTTTCACTTTTCACTTGTAAGTAAAAAAAATAAAGAAAAAATTAATCCATTTCTCTCTAAAAGTGTGTTTAGATTAGGGAATGAATTTGAGATGATTTGATATTAAAGTACGTGGAAAGTTTTGTTGTTTAAACTAAAGAAAAATGATAAGGTAAAAAGTCTGTGAATGATGTGATAGATATAATAATATTTTAATAAAATAAATTGTAAAATTATTTTTAAAATTAAAAATAAAATTTAATTTACTTATTTAATATAATTATTAATATTTAAAAAATTTATGAAAATATTAAATTTATAATTTTTAAAATAAACTTAATTTATTATAAAATATATTAATTTATTGATTAAAAAGATTAATATTTTAAAATATAAAATTAAAATTTCTAAATAATTTTAATAATAAATTTAAATTTAATTATTATTTCATAATAAAAAATTATTATCATAAAATTTATTTCCATTTTAAATATTTATATAACATTTTTTATAAAAACTTATATAATATTTATTTTTAAATATTATTTCTTATTATATTATATAATAAATTCATATATATATATATATATATAATATGTAATCTTTTATACCTATATAATCAATTACGTTTTTAACGTAATCGATTATACGTATTATTATAATTATTTATAAAAAATATTTTAATTGAGAAAGTGAATTTACTTCACCTTTTTTAAGCCAATTTTATTTTGTTTTTCGTGAAACTTTGCATCATTTTTTGATTCTTTTATATATTTCGTCGCTTGCAAACTTTTTATATGGGAAACTAGCAGACTCTTTATATGCGGAAATAAACAGATTCTAAGAATGCATTTGTTTTTAATGACGGAAGCTTTTCAAGAAAGAAAAGCGAGTAAAGTTAGAAAAACGACAAAAAAAATTTCACGAAAAACGAAAAAATAAAATCTCTCAAATTTTTGAGGATGGATTTATAACAAAAGTTACTTTTTTAACTCATAAAATAATAAATAAAATTAAAAGACTTAAAAATATTTTAAAATTATAAATAGTAATTATAAAAATAAAAAATTATAAAATTAATTTTCTATGATTGTATATATATATAATTAAGTATTTAATATTATATATATATATTTATATAATATCATAATAAATAATATTTAAAAGTAAAATATTAAATATTATATAATTATTTAATAAAAATATTATTATATAATAATAATATAAAAATGGTTATAATTCAATAAATATAAGTATAAATATTTAAATTTAATATTAAAAGTAGTTTAAAAAGTTTTTAATTTTACATTTAAAACATTAATCAGTTTTAATTTATAAATTAATATATTTTATAATAAATAATTTTTATTTTAAAAATAATTACATAATTTAATATTTTTTTAATGTTTTTAAATATTATTAATTATATTAAATAAATAAATTATAATTTATTTTTAAATATAAAATAAATTTTGAATTTTAAAATAATATATATTAAAAAAATTAAAATATTTATTACATCATTCACAAATTTTTACAAACTTTCTTTCCAAATTTTACCATTTTTTCTTTAATCTAAATAATCAAATTTTTCACATACTTTTATCTTCAATTAACTCAAATTTACTCTCTATAATTTACTTCTTAATCTAAACATACCTTAAATAATTTAACCATACCTTAAATGAACAAATTACAAAATGTAAGGAAAGAAGTACAAGTTTATCTGTGTGATACTTTTGCTCTTTGACACGCTTTCTAAAATATTATTAAAGATTTTGACTAGTGTACCAACTCCATAAGCAGTAAGGTAATCTTTTTAAATCTAAATAATAATTAAAGATAAAAAGATAAAAAAACAAAAAGATATAAGAATAATAATAAACAAAAGGATAACAATAAAGAAAAAAACTATAAAAATAAATAAATAAAAAGATAGAGTAGAGAGATAAAAAAGAAGAAAATGAATATAAAATTAAAGACAAGAATAAATATAAGAAAATATAAAATAAGAAATCAAACTTCAAATTTAAAGGATATGATAAATTAAAACATGAAAATATTAGGGTTGAGTTTCACAAAGCAATTCTATTCCACTTTTATTCAATTCACGTTAGTCCAAATATAAAAATTCCCAGAATCTCAATATTAAATAAAATTAACTTAATTCAAAAACTACTTTCTCATATCTTACAAAATACCATACACAACTAGTTACAACATCATAATATTACCTAGATTAATTTATTCATATTTACAACTTCAGTATAATAGTACCTAAATTAATTTATTCGTATCTACAATTAATTCTTTATACTCACATAACTCTTCAAAGTAAAAATATAAAATCTAGAATTATATTAAATTTATCAAGTTGATCTTTATTCAAATTAAAAACGAATATAATCGTTTATAATTTTTATGTTGATATTTCTTAATTTAGTACAAACATCATACCTAATCGATATCGAAAAACTCTAACAATAAAATGCACTTTACAACAGGACTTCCACTACCATGTGGCCACGTTCTTGCAACAATGAAACAAATTTAAACACCAACAAAACACTTAACTAAGTTTCAATTTCACATATATATATATATATATATATATATATATATATATATATATAACAAGTTACCAACATTTCATATCAACAAACATCAAATTCAACGCAACCCACAATTTCTCTAACCATGTATAGTTCTAGTATAAACTCTCCTCCCACTCCAATGTTATAATTCAGTTAGTCCACTCATTAGAACTACTAAGATCAAAATACAACTAATAATGTCAAATTTCCAGTTTTCAAGAGCCTTCATGGTAAAGTTACTGCTAATGTATTTCAACTTTTCAAGCTGCGTTTTCTTAAATATATCCCAAATCTCAAAATAATTGTAAATAACCAAATTTATAACAGTGTATATATCAATATTTCTTAAAAGAATTTCAAACAATGCATTCGCCCTTTCTAGATATAATTTACGTGCTCAAATTTTAAGACAAACTAGAGTCATCTCAGCAAGTACAAGATAATCTCATTTTCCTTACCTAGATCTTGGTATATAGCTAGTGAACATGGTTGGAAAAGTGAGATGATCAATTTAAATTCACTAAAAAAAAATATATAAAAAAGTGATATTTAGTGACCTCCAAAATTAGTTATTATTTAGATTATTTAAGTGGTTATTCTGATTAGCAACATAATCGACGACCAAATCAAGTACACTTCTAAAAATCTAGTAACTAATTTCATTAGTACTGATTTTAGAACTGTTACTATTTAGTGACTCTATCTTTAGGTAGTTACTTTTAAACTATCGATCACTATGATATTGGTCACATTTTAAGTATGACTAATCTTGACTATTGAAAAAGTGATGGTCATTTCTGTCCTTACTTTCATTTAAAAAAGTTTATTTAATATTTGGTTGCAATTTTACTTTTAAAAATTAAAAAATTAATATAAAATTTGGTTGGAAATCAAATAAAAAGTTGTTTGTCAAAACTATTGATAATTATTTTCAATTACTATTGGTGATAATTATTTTATTTTTAGAATGATAAAATTTTGTACTTGTTGATAATTGCAAAATTAGGAAACACATTACATTGATCAACAAAATAATTTTTTAGTTCTCAAAGACATCTCACAATATTTCATTTCAAACTTATGTTATATAATAAACGATGAATAAAATTGTTATATTAATAAGATGTGAACTTTGACAAATTTATAGACAAACTAATTAAAAGTGAGAACTTAAACAAACTAAATAAAGGTTAATACAAATTAAAAGTAACAAGATTCATATAATAACTGGTCATATGATAATGTAGACTTTGAATATGTATAATGAATGAAGTTTTCACTTATCCAACAAATTCATATAAATTTGCTTTCACGTGACTACTTTAGCTCATTTAGACGCTTATAATATTTTTCTTGCAGATAAAAACAATATTATTATATCTACAAAACGTTCATATATCATATAATGTTAAGAGACAGTTAAAATTAACTTAAGAAAACACTGGTGTAAGGAGTGCAACATGAGCTCATCTCATGTCAACAGAAGTTATAATATAAAATACAACAATAAAACTAACATGAAAATAAATCAGGGATGCACTTGAATTTTTTTTGGAGATAAAGCTGAGAATAAACCTGCACCCACATCACCCAGCCCAAACTCAAAGCAATTATACATTTATACTAATATACACCCATTAATTTTACTTATAGTAATAATCAATTAAACATATAATTAAATATCCATAAAACTTAAATCCTTACCTATTCCATTTTAAATCTTTAATGCTACTTAACATCTCTATTTGAAGGGATCAAATATAATTTTTAAAATATGCTATCAAATGGGTTATTGTTTGCACTAAAGTATAACAAAAGATAATATATAATTACAAAAACGAAATAAAGAACATAATTTGCCACAATAATAATGTTAGGAATAAAAAAAATCAAATACCCATAAAATATTGTTCTTAAAATTATATGCACCGTTAGATTTACTAGTGTGATTATCATTTGTAATAAAAAATAATCTAGTCAATAAACTAGTTAAATGTTTGATGAATCGATAAAATTTTAAGTTAGACTAAATTGATCCAAAATAAATTTGAATTCGAATTTTTCTTTATAACTCACGCAGTCTAGTTAGTCCATCAAATTTGACTAAGAGCTTAAAACTCCTTTATTTATATATATATATATACACTTTTGGCGTCTCAACTTGCCAACTTGTCCATAAATAAGTTATATTTTTTAACTCATATTTCCAAATTAAACATCTATTTATTAATTTTATGTATAGAATACTTTTAATTTATAAAAAAAGTATAATTCTTTTTCTCCTCAGGTTCTTTTGTTATATGTGCTTAAGAAAAATTATTTAAACAAAACTTTATTCTTTTCATAATACTTACATAAAACTTATAGTATTTGGCCTCTAAGTGACAGTGGCTCCATCTAGTGATGAGTTTCTCATGGGAGACATTATCTATAGTGTTTGTAAATATACCAATACTCTCCCTAGTCTCATATAAAAAGTTCTCTCTCCATTTACATGATTCATTAATATAATCATTATAAAAAAAATACTCATTTCATTTCAAAATAATAGTCTTTCAAGATTTTAAATTAAGAAATATTAATTAATATAAATTTAATAAAAATTATTTTTAACTTTTCAACTTCTCTTTTATAGGTAAGCAGTTCTGTATATTTTACTGGGTGTTAACTGGGTGTTATAGGAGAAAGGAGTTAAAAAAAACAGAAGAACTATTATCTTAATATATATATATATATATATATATATATTTTTTTTCCGAAATCAATACAAATTTAATGAAAAATATCCTTAACTTTTGAACTACTACTTTTGTCTGTGTAAATGAGTGACGTTGTGATGATATTTATTACCGAAATTATATAAAATGTAGAGTCAGAGATATACACGTAGATTTTCACCATACAAAAAAAAATTATAAAATAGGTTCTGCTAAAAATATTTGTAATATAAATTAAATAAAGTTTTTTTTTTTTTTTTATGACGGAGTAGGAGCAGCCGTTTGCGAATTCAAGTGTTTGAAGCATGTGTGGTAAAATATGAATAGTGAAGTAACAATATCAAAAGGTAAAATATATAGATATAGAATCGAACGGCGTAGGAAACATCCATGCGCGGAAACACGGAGCCGCGCACGCCAAAGACATTGGAATCTCACCCTTTGCAAACAGAAAGTGGAATTAAAAAACAACACAACACACGCACTCTCTTCCTCTTATCTCTCTTCCACTACCACCACTTCCTTAACCCAACCATAGTTAACCACCAACCCCGTTTCCCCCAACATCATTCCCTTCCTTATTTATATCTCTTCCCAACCAGCATTTGCATTCTCTCATTTCTTCTCTCTCTGCTCTTGGTGTTGATGTGAGGAAGAAACTGTTGTTTCAAACACAAACACAAACACAAACATAGGGGGGTTTGTTAATTTGTAGCAAAACAGGAATGAGTTGCAACGGCTGCCGAGTTCTTCGAAAGGGATGTAGCGAATCCTGTGTGTTGCGTCCTTGTTTGCAGTGGATCGAAACCGCCGAAGCTCAAGGCCACGCCACCGTCTTCGTTGCCAAATTCTTTGGCCGTGCTGACCTCATGTCCTTCATTTCCAACGTTCCAGAAAATCAAAGACCTGGTAAATTTTATTTTAATTTCTTTTAATTTTTAACTCTTTCTACAATAATATTCTTAACCCTACCTTATACTTCTTTCCCTGTTGCCTATGCAGCTCTGTTTCAGTCCCTGCTGTTCGAAGCTTGCGGGAGAACGGTCAACCCCGTCAACGGTGCGGTGGGCCTTCTCTGGACCGGAAACTGGCACGTCTGCCAGGCGGCCGTCGAGACCGTACTCCGCGGCGGCACGCTCAGGCCTCTGCCGGGGCTCATGGGCCTGACCTCTCCCGCTGCTGCCGCCGACGAGACCTCGGAAGTTGCATGCTCCGACATTTGGAGAATCCGACACCCGAACCCGGCTTGCGGCCTCACGAACTCCAGATCTCATAACAAAGTCTCCTCCGCCAGCAAACGCAAGCGGCTGGAGGAGCCGGCGAAGCTTCAGGCGGCGCCGAATCTCGATCTCCGGCTGACGCCGATTTTCCTGCAGAAGAAGGTTGAGAATCGGCGGCCGGTGTCGCCGTCGATGACCTCCGAGGAGTCCGGCACGACGACGGTGTGCTTGGAGAGCAAATTTGGGGATCAGTGGGGTCACAGTGGAGACCGGAAAGTTCTCAACCTTTTCATTTGAGGACTCTCCTTATCTCTCTCTCTGAGAAGCGTTGTGTTTTTCTGAATCTAATTAACGAGTTTGTAGTATGGGGTAATAGAGTTTGAAGGGTTTGTTCCCGGAGTTTAAGTCCGGCGAGTTTTGGTGAGACACCGGCACAGGATTTCTTTAGAGAGAAAAATGAGGGTTCGTCGGTGATCCCTTTGTTTTGGTTTGTTTTTTTTAATCCCTGCCAAACATGGAATATGTAAGCAGTCCTCTAATCGTGGGACATGAAAATTAGTGATATTAAATATGAATAAATGAGTAGATAGTGGAATACATCTTTTGTTTTTCATTGTTGTTTTAATTTTCTCGAAAACATTTATGAACGTGTGAATTGGATGAATATTCAGTTTAGAACGCCGGACATAACTCATAACTCAAAATTTTACTCCTCACCAACGGCTATGCCCGTAACATTAATTTTAGACGAGCCCTTTAGGAAAGGGCTGCAGAGTTCAATGTTGCAAAATACTACAGTAGTAACATATCAGTCCTTCTAATTTTGCATTTATTACGAAACATTGCTCAAAACAATGGTTGACCTATATAGCCATATTACGAATGGGGTGAGGTGGAATGATAAAAAATTGAGGATGTTGGAAGTTTGACGTCAGGAAAAAAGAAAAGAGTGGCAGTAGTAGTTGCTCGTTGGAACAACTTTGTGGTAAGATGGCTTTTGAACTGCTATTACAAAAGTGACATTTACTTGGGGTTAAATTTATATACTTGGAAGCTGCGGATCCTGTGCATGGAGGTTTGTGAGGACAGACTAGAAACTAGTTTGATTGTTTGTTTGTGGGAGAGAGAGAGAGAGAGAGAGAGTGCGACTTTTGAAGAATACAAAGAGGCGTAGAAAGAGAGAAGGAGAAGGAATCAAGGAAAATAGGGTTTTAAATCTTAGAAATGAATAAAAAAGAAATTTTGAATAATTTAGGGCCTACAATAAAGCTGCTGTTTGCCTCTTGCGTAGGTGCGTATCCCTCCGCCAATGGCAAAGCCAAATTATACGGCTCGCGTCAGCGACCAGTTTTAGCTGTCTTGCTTTGTGTTGTCCAATTCTTACTTGTTCAAGAAAGGTACTAGTACAGTACAACTAGCAGTAAACTACTCTATATTTTCAATTTTCTATTTTTCTTATCATTATTATCTTCTATTGACTTTAATACCTTCACCTTTAAACTGACACGTGTTTTATTTCTTTCACATAAGGTTGCCCTTTTCGAATTTCGCATTTCAAATTTTCTCTGACAGCTACCATTACTCTTGCACGTATCGGAAAATTTATACCCAACACATTTACATAAATTTGAAGTCTTGTTTAAAATGGTTTACTTACGTTGCCTTGAATTATATTTTAAAGGTGTGTTGGGAGATGGATTGAGATTTAGGATTTGGATGGATATGTTTTAGGAAGAGTTTGAATGGTTTCTCGTCCTGGGAAACGAGTGGGATCCACTTCATCAGCACTTAGCCACAAGCATTACAATATTTTGGGAATCCGGGTTTAATCCAATAAAAATGCTTAGATGAGAGAAGAAAGGAAAGGAAGAAACACAAGAACGCAACGCAACTAAGTAAGTGCAGAAGATGGTTCTGTATCTTTTCTTTTTCATTTTTGCGATGCTGCGTCTCGCCGCATTTGCCATGGACCCCGCCAAACCTTCCCCACTTTACATTGTGGTGCCCACAGATACCTCACCTTCCACCATTTCTGCAACTACTACCATACTCTCACCCAAGGTTCTACGCACTCTCTGTGCGTCGCGTTTCCTTCTCCTTTTAAAAATATTTATTCTATCTTTTCGTCATAATCAATTTTAAATTAATCAAAATATAAAATTGATGACTATTTTTAAAACTGTATAGTTATTAAATTTTAAATGCTCAAGCAACTAATTATATTCTATTTATTCAAATCAAATTACTTATCTATTCATTCAATTACATCATATTTTAGTCGTCAAAGTCTAAATATGCATGTGTGTCGACTCTCACTACTCCTTTACCTAATTCATTCTTTTAATTTGTGTGGTTTCACTAAGAGGAAGAATTATTGTAGATAAATTTTTTTTAATTACATTAATTTGAGAAAATAAATTGGAGAAGATTTACATGATGGGATTTTAGCTTATTTGAAGGGATAAAATAAAAAATTACAAAAAAGTGCTTGTATTTAAAAATTAGGAACATCCTTCTTTACAATGATCAATTACTAATTTTACAAATATAACAATTAAAAAAATAAAAAAATCTATAATCTCTATCAAATTATTTTCAAACTTTCACAAACATTCTATTCAAATCTTTTCAAATCTTACTATCTATTCATTAATCCAAACAACCTTATCATCCACACACAATTCATTCAAATTTCTTTAAATTCATTCTCTCAAATTCATTTCCCTAACCAAACAAAGTCTTAATTCTTTTAATTTTTGTGTAACTATTTCATCATTTTAATAATTTTTAACAAATCACACCTCTTTCTGAAAGGGAATATATACATTTAATGTTTTAGACATCATATGGATTTATTATAATATATTTAATTATTATATAAGAAATATTTTTTTTATTGTCAAAGCATTTGAATAATATTACTGATATTTTGATTTGTTGAATGCTCTAAGTTATATAGATTTTCCCAAAAAATATCAAATACATGTTACTTTGCGTAAACAATAAACAATCTTACTAGTGTGAATTGAAAACCCAGCATAATAATAGTCCGGCAGTGATATATTTTTTTTCCAATTGTTTTATTTACTTGACAAAATAGTTGTTTGCAATCCCTGATTAAGTTTTCGAAATATAATTAAAAATAAGTGGCGTACATATAACTACGCATATAACAATTATTTTTTTAAAACATATCGTTAGTGTGACCAGTGACACAGTAGTAGTACATAATTGTTTAAACAATAGGTTAACGAAATGAAAATGAAACATTTTATACCAAAATAAATAAAAAATAACATATTTATAAAAAATAAATATTTTATTATTTCATACGAGTTGATAAATTATTAGAAGTACATTAGAGGTAGCAACGTAAAGTAGTAAGAAAAAATGTAATAGAAGATAGCATATAAAGGGTAAAAGGGAAATATAATGGTGGGAGTTGGAGAAAAACTGGAAATATAGATAAAAAGTGGAGGTGGCCAGCACAATTATTCGAAAGAGGACAGAGAGACGAAAGGTGTGACGCGGATTTCACCAACGCTCCCTTTCAATTATCACGACCAATTCCAAGCTTCTTGGTGCTGTTTTTATTTAGCTGCAATGTTTTTTCATCCTCAATGAAACCTATTTTTTTAAAAAAATTATTTTATACATTTTTAAAATGTAAAATATAACAATTTTTACCAAGATTATATGTGAAAAAAAAACATTTAAATTCCTATAAAACATATATTTCAAATGGAACGGTAAAAAAAAAAAAAACTAACTTTTAAATTATGAGTTTGACGCAGTCCTTAAAGAGAAAAAAAATGCATTTTTTCAGTATCATCCAATTACAGTATACGATAAATTTATTGATTTCTATAAAAAAAATTATGTAATTAAATAATGGTATAACAATGTTTTATAATGTCAGTATATATATATATATATATATTAAATTGATCAACGTTATTTATTTTGCTGAACTAATTTATATTATAATTACAATGCTGGTAAAATAAGAGAGCCCTGAAAAACTCATTGTTCTGTGTTGTATATGTATTGTGACCAAAATAGTCACAAAATTAGATTCTAAATTAAGTACAAAATATAAATAATCACTAAATTAAATTTTGGTTGCTAAATAACTACAAAATATAAGTAATGATTGATTTTAGTAACCAATTAAGTCAAATAATTGGTATCTAATATTTATCAAGATTTTAGTGACCTATACTATTAGATTCTAAATTAGTCTCTAATTTAGATACTAATTCAGAATATAAAATTTCATATCTAATGTTAGATACCAATTATTTATTTTAATTAAAACTTTGGTATCTAATGTTAGATACCGATTATTTATTTTAATTGGTCACTAAATTCAATCATTACTTCTATTTTGTAGTTATTTAGCAACCAAAATTTAATTTGGTGATTATTTTTGTCACAATTAGCAACTTGGTAGCTAAATATTGGTCTATAAATAGTTTTTTTCTTGTAGTGGATAAAAAATATCTTATATTAAAACATTTACTCAATAAATTGCAATAATTTTTTTAATTGTTTTTACATAAATTTCATATTCAAATATTTTAAATTGTATATTTTATACTTTTATATGATTTTTTATCATAAATATATTTATTAAATACTACATTAATAAAAGTTAAGCAGCAAAAAAAAATAATAATGAAACTTAAATTATTCCGCAACTCTCTGAACTATTTGGCAATTTTATTATGTTTTGAACTATTTTTTCCAAATAGACTTTTAAACCTGTATTATTTTGTAATTGGATACTTCAATGTAATAATTGTCGCTGACGAAAATTAATCACAAGGATCTAAGTTCAATATTGTAATTTTTGCAAGTCTATTTTCGTTTCCCCTTCCCCAAGTTATGAATCCAATATTTTCACATTTATAAGCGCACTAAACCAAAATATTTTACAGTTATTTGTATTTTAAAGTATGATGGTGTGTAAAATAAAATTAAAAAAAAAACTTATTTTGTTATTGGTCTATCTTGAATTTAGGATGAGTTGTTTACAACTTGTCAATTTGAAGAAGATCTTAGTTTTTGAAGAAGATCTTAGTTTGATAAGAGGTTTAAGATAATTCACCATAAATTTAAAACAGGTAAAACAGTTATATATTATTAAGAGTTCATCTCAATTTAGTCTGAAAGCTCAGTCCATGTGAATGGATGAATCCTATAAATACTTTGTTTATAATCTTATAAGATGAAAGACATGAGCATATTATAATTTATTAATGTCATTTTCTGTAACCATGTCATTAAATGATCTTTCAGGTCATTTTTAAGATTTCACTAAAATATTTATATGAATAAGTGTTATTATTTGCTACAATATTTAACCTTATTAATAGCAAATTAAGACACTAAATTAACATAAATTATAATAAATAAAATAAATGAAAACCTAATTCAAAATATGATAATTTACAGGAGATAGGAGAAATTAATTAAAGAGAGAGTTGAGAGAAAAGGAAAAAATCATGCTATGCTCAGGTTAAACAACCATAGATCATCTTATTTTATCATAACATTGTCATTTGTTTAAAAGCAATGTCTTTTTAATTATTTGCACTTATAATTTTTTCATGACACGTCATTACTATGAAAAAAAAAAAAAAAATTGACGGTAAACTGCGTGGAAAACAAATTGGTGGTAAAGTTTGTAATATAATTATAATGGATTAGTAAAATGCATAGCTAATTAAATATGTTTTCATGAAATCTATGCAAAAATTCACTTTATAAAAACTTTATCGCAAATTTACATATCTGACTCAAACAGTTTGTTTTTCTAACTTTAGAAATACTCAATTAAAACATAAATGCAAGTCCACAAGTATCGACTAAAAAAATACTTTAGAAATCTGGTTAAAAATTGTCAAATAGTGTGAGAAGAATACTGAGAAATTTAACAATTAATAAACTTAAAAATATTCTAAGAATAGACTAATAAAAAAATCATATTTATTTCAACAAGTCGTGCTAAAGTTTTATTCGTTTAAATAAACGAGTTCTAAATCTAAGCATCACGTTCATTTTGTAAGCCATGTTTTAATTTTATGATTTTAGCCTGGTACCATAAGTACAACCGTATTAATTGAGTCTGTTGATTCAGTTTGATGTCATTTTAGAAACTACAATTACAAAGACAAAATATTTTGTTTCAAAGAAGTAATAGAGTACACATAAACATTACTAAATAAAAATATCAACGATGAGACTTGTGGAGGCTAGTTTTTCATTATTATTGAATAATGATTTTTGTCAAGTCTTTCATTGTTTTGATTGACATTATATCTTACCATAATAAAAAAAAATGAGTCTAAAGAAAATTCTATTATTGAAATAAACGAAACAAAGAAAGAGTAATAGAAAGTGTGATAATTTAAATTATTGAATGTAAAGTGTATATGATGGAGATGAGGGTTGGCACCTTAATGAATAATGAGTCTTGAGTCGTAAGATTTTGTCTATAATGAGGGAGAATAGGGGTCACAGGGAAAGCTTTTGGATTTATGTTATTGCAAGTTGCGAAGCAAGTTGCCACGTTACTGGGTCTACCTGAAAGGGATTGGCGATGTCACTACCTTTTTCATATTCCTTTTGATGCCTCACTCAACTTTGCACTTCCCAATTATTATTTAGTATTCTTCTTTTCTTACACATTTCATTCTGCACCTCTTTCATTTTAAACTTATGTCTAGGTTTCCCTTGGAACCAACATTAGTATCCCTCCCACAAACATCACTACCTTCAATTATTTTATACTCATCTCCTCTATAATTGCTAGCTAAGGTATGCTAGAGACATTGTTTTAAACATTACTACTACAAAAGGAATCTTTAATATTAATTAAAATGGTCATTTACATCACTTAAAAAGATTGATGTAATGTAAATCTCGTTATTCACCCATAAAAAAGTATGTTCAATAATCACTTATTACCAAGTTCTAATTCACTTAATGTCATAGTAAATAGGTCCTTCGCCTAAAGTAATTTTTAATTTATGTTATCTTTTAAAATTAAAGTTATGACTAAGTTAATAACTGCTGTGAATTCAGATCGTGTTTTAATAATTAAAAAACAACAACTCTCCCTGCAATCGAATCCCGATCCTTTAGATATATAAACTCAGGTGGACCAAATCTTAAGTATTAAAAATAATGATGGATGAAAACTAATTCTTTTATAGAAACTAAAATTAAAATTTGTTCATTTTTTAAGTATTTATAATATATTAAACTCAAATTAATTATTAAAATCATACGTTAGTAGTGCTTTTCTCATATATTCTCGCTTATATTAGCTAATGATGTAGAAATAAATTGAATTTGTTCTAGGTTTTAGAATATTAAAAACATAACATCATACACTCATAAATTCGTGTACCTTTGATAAATATCTTTTAGAGCACCCATCTTATCACACATAGATGTCTGCATATGTTAAGAATATGATATTTTTCTTCATCTTACGTAACACCGTCGGAAAACTCTAAATTGACCTTAGAATTATGCTTTTCTTTAAATAGATACATAAGCATGATATTCAATAATTGTGAATATTAAATGCATTAAACTTTACTAAAAAGCCCCACATAAACCTCTAATATTCTTCACCCAATAAACATAAAAATATACAATAGCTACTATGCACAAATTAAATCACTTGATAAGAAAAATACTTACAAAAAAAATATATTAGACGATATATTCAACCTATATTATATTAATTAAATAAATCAATCCATAGAATAAGAACATAGAAAAATCTAACAAGTATTCATGATTCACACATATATATATATATATATATATATAATTTGAATTAACGTTGTATTATATTGTGTCAGTGTAATATAATTGTATTTATCAATTATTTTTTATAACATTAAAAAAATACTATGAATATGTGTCAAGTTTATTTATAATTATATAATAATGATTTAACTTGGATAACTATTTGGTGAATGTATATATGTATCACTATATGCTCCTTAACTAAAAAGTTCATTATGAAAATAATAAAAAATTTATATGGTTTCAAAATAATAGAATTTTCATTATAAACAATAATTTAGGTTATCTCTCACAAGAAGTTTTAAACTGGAAAACTAATCAAAACCTAAAAAGTTAACTAGACTGTAAAAACTGAAAAGCAGTTGATAGTGTGAAAAGTTATTTAACTAACATATTAAATTATGAGTATGAAGGGAACTTATTTGTCGAACTAACTCAACAATTTAAACGATAGAAATAAATAAATTTAAATAATTTTTTATAAAAAAAATTATTTACTAATACAATATATTTTTGATAAAATAAATATAAGTATATGATTTTTTTAAACTTATAATTTATCAATAAAATATGTTTTGAGAAATTTAGAGGTTTAGTTTTGAAATAAACTCTTGAATTTTTTTTTATTATAGAAAGCTTATTTTTATTGCATTTTTAGTTTCAATTATTATATTTTTTTCATATTGCATATTCAACTATTAATTTTATTCAATTTTAAAATATTTCAAATCAACTTAAAAATAAAGCAAACATAACACACTTAAAAAAGATTTTATACTTTCATTATGTTAAATATTAGAATAAAAAACATATGAAGTACCTAGTTCATTGAAATATTTTAAAGAATCACATATTATTATAAAAAGTTAATTCTAACAAATTCTGTTTTAAAGGAGATCAGTGTTTTTTCTAAGATAAAATTATTCATGCTAAAATAGATTTCGTTGTTATGCTGCTTTTTTTTTTTTATGTTAAAATGATGTATTTTATAAACAAGCAAGTGTCTATTCACATCTATCTAACTGTATATATTCATATCTAACTGTACAAAGTTTTTTTTTTTTTTTAAGATATTTTTAATGGAAGATTTTCTAAAAGTATTTAATATCAATATGTGTAACTTATCATTTATGAGATTGAGTAATTTATTATATTCAATACTTTTTCACAAAAGCTTTATTAAATACACTTTTTATATATTAATTTTTAATTCAGAATTTAATTAATTATCACCACAAGTAAAAATTAATCACAAAAATGACCATTATTAATGACTGATATTAGCAACTGTAATAATAAAGTTGTTAATTGTTATCATTATAGCTATCGAAATTAAATTTGATCATTAATAAGTAAAAAAAAGACTTTAGTGATTCAAATATATTGATTATTGAATAGTCACCGCAATAGTCACCAAACACAAGTTATTTTTGTTACGGATTTCATTTCTATTGCTACCTAAGAAAAAAATAATCACCAATTTTAGTGATGAAAACATAGTGGTTGCAAATAGCCATCAAAGTAGTTGCTTAAATCAAAATTATATTAGTCACCAATTTTATTTTAGTCGATAAATGATAAAAGAAAATTAGCCACCAAATATAGTGACCACAGTTTAATGTTCATGAATTACATCTATTTAACACTCACTTTAGCCAATAAAATATTATATAAGAAAATAATAATAATTTATTTCAGTGACAAATGGATGTATTTTACTCTGTGCAATGTCAAAATATTAAATCCCATAACTAACATAGCCTGAAGTAGTGACTAATTGCAAAATTTATTTTAGTGACCGATTTTAATGATTGCTAAAACTTAATTTTTTTTGTTGTAATATATTTTTTTAGTGGGCTATGTACTTAGTACTAAAATCATAATTGATCATAATATCATCTCATGTATCCATATATCATGTGGTGTGTATGATTCAATCATATTTATTTATCATCACATATATTTATTTCATAAGCATTTCATTTCATCCACATATATATATATAGACAAACATAAATAATCAACATGTCATGCAATAACAAAAATTATATACTTGTAAAATTACTTTTGCTAGAATGACTTATTTTTACTAAATAAAGAAAAACTTATAAATCAAGTTGTGAAATAATTACTTAAGTGATACTAAATTTAGAGAAAATATTTTTCTTATTTCAACATTCTTTCCTACGAAAGATAATTAATACTAATTCTCTTTTGTTAAATTGTCACTTTGTTACCTGAATGTCATGACTTGATGTATAAGCCAAAAAAAAGTTCCAATATAGTACCAAAAACTTTGAGCTTTCATAATTTGAGAGACCATGTTGCTTGAGTGGTTGAAATTTTAAAGGAGAGAGAATTATATTGGTACCACTTCCACTTAAGCTTGAAATCATAACTTTAAGCTTGAAATCATAACTTAACGATCAAGGCAATACTTAAGTTAATTATAGTGTTTGGTGAAATAAAAATGGTTATTCATCACTTGAATTCCTCAACTGAAAGTTACACGAAATAGATAACCAACCAACAATAATGCATACTAGCTGCCACAATATACACTAATACTGATAAATTCTAACCCTTCTCACATATTTTAAACACTTAAAACAAAAACCTTTCGACATATTTTTTTTAGAACTAATTCAAACTAGTCTAAATTACAAATTAATTCAACATAGCTATACTCAATATGTCTTAACTTCAATTTATTTTAGTTTAAAAAAATCTCAACTTCAATTCAGAATTTATCTATAATCTTTGTACATCGAAATCAAATTTAAAATAATTAAATGTGATAAATAACTTTCATTACTTAAAAGATAATTTACGAGACAAGAAAAACTACTTTCAATTAAGAAACGAAAAAGTTAATCTAACTTTCAAAACTTCATCATACATAACTAACCTATCCTTTTTATTCACTTTATTACTTCATTCTTATTTTCCGTTTAGCAGAAAAAAAAATATCACCTTCCACTTCCTAATAAAAAGAAAAGATTAATCTAACATTGGAAAAAAAATGAGAATTTTGATTGAACTATCTATTTTCTTGGTGATATATTTGTTTGAAGAAAAAATAATTCATTCCAAGAAAATCTTTAAAAAGAGTTAAAAGTGTTTAATTACGTAGAGAAATAAAATTTTAGTTAAATCCATTTATAAATTAAGAAAATACTAAATAAAAGAAAAGGATTGGAAAACATTTCATGACTCTATATTGGACAATCTCACTTAAACTATGTGTCTCCAATTACAAAGCTTCATACATGTGGTCAAGTATCAAACTTATGAGTTACATTTTTTTCAAAGATCTTTCTTCATGAAGAAGTCCGAAAAAATTAGTTAGAAGAATATCCACTCAGATATTAGTTGGCTTTTAAGATATATGATAGACCTCTGTAATCAAGGTGGGTTAGTTTTTATTTACAGGCATGAGATTGACGATGACTGAGAATCTTGGTGACTGAAATTCATTTGTTAGAAACATTAATTTTGTAGTGACAGAAGTGAATTATGTGTGAATATTTTTGAAAGTGGTGAAAATGTGGAATAAGGTGAATATGTGAGGATGATGTGGCGAGGGGTACAAGGCGAAGAGAAGAATCTTGAATGTTGGTAAAAGATACGATGCACCCTGAAGCTAGACAAAGGGAGGAGGTACTTCACGTGGGTGCCCAAAGACGACGGACCAAGTACTAAGATAAAACATGAGACCAACGGCGCCGTTAATGTTGACCCTGCCCCGTGCTCCAAACTGTGTGCTCAACTTCCCCCTCATTGCTGACTCATAGAATGTCTCTACCACGTGCTTTTGTCAGGATTTGGTGTGTAGAAGAAGATTCTTCATATATTATATCACTTTCTTTTCTTTTTGTTTTTCTTTTCTATGACCCAAATCCTCAACCACACATCATCAAAATAAAATACATACAGGAATGTATTCTTTTCTTCTTCGTCTACTCACACCCACGTCATTGGACAGTGCAAATAACGCAAATAAAATGCCCAGCCTTCATCCTATTAACAATATCTACGTACATACACAATATATTCTCCAACTAAGTTTCACAATTTCAGAAAAAATAGAACAAACATGCTATGAAAAATTCATCATCAGCATTATAATAAATTTGTGAATTGTTAGAACGTACAAACAATATTAACTATTGCTTATATTATTATTATTGATAAACAAAACTATTTTATTTAATTTTTAAAGTGAGTTATTTGTTTCACTGTACTACATCCTGACAAATGTCACCCATCTTTAAAAAAAAAACTCATTTTTAAAAAACAAACTAATTTAAAAATCAGGTTAAACTTCACCGTTCTTTTCTGGTTAAACATGGTAAATTATAAAAATTTCAAGCTCTAGAAATCCTTAGCATAATGGAATATTGAAAAAAACCGATATCAAAGATAAGTCATAGATCGAAAATATAATTTGTTACAAAACTCAACTTTAATAACAGCAAAGCTATCCTTTACTCTTAAATATTACACTCTACTTTATACGTGATTGTAATCTCTTTAACTCAAATAGTTTAAATTTAGTTTTATAAAAATTTGATTAATGAAATTCACTTTCTCGTAAAAAGTTATATAATAATTAATCAAAATACAATGAAATTGGAACGCAGCATTACAAAAATATTCATGTAAAAATATTTTTAAAAATACTAATTTTCAACATTAACTTTTTGTTGACATATTTTATACTTTTTATCATTTTATGACAAAACTAATGTCACATCATCACTATTATATTTTCATTATTATGACACTGACTTTGAGAATAACTAATTTAACTATACCACACACGAAAATTAATAATTAATTAAAGTGTTTAGAAGTGAAAGAATTAAAATTACACGTAATTTAAGCTATAAGAAATAAAAACAAATTAAACGGTCCTTTTTCTTAAGTTTGATTTCAGGACTATTTGTCTTTTTGGGTGTGCGCATGTTTTTCATCAATGGACTCACCCAAAATTATTACGTCTTAGAGACAAAGACGTAGCTACAGAAGTTGTCTTAAATAATTGCGTGTTCGATAGCGGCCACAACATTTTAGATAGGAAAATATCAACCTCGAAGACATGTTAGGGAAGAAAGATGCATAAGAAGCAGAATGTGAAAGGAAAAGAAAAGTTAAGATAAGACAAGAAGAAATGGAGAAGATAGAGAAAACAAGGTAGTAAATATACCAAGTAATGGTATAAAAAAAATAATATTAAAATTGAAATAAAAGAGATGATAAATAGATGCATCTTTTAGAAGTTCAATTTCTTTTTTCAACTTCGAAGAGAAAGAGATCACTGTTATGAAAATACACTATTATGGAAAATCGGATCTTAATATGTTAGTGATTAGGTTGATTGTCATGTTTCCATTGATCATTTAATACTAATCAAATATACGTTATTTGAGTAGATATGTGCAAGAACACCTGGCTCATGGTATACAAGTGCATTAATATTGCGAGACCATAGACGTTGGCCTATTTCCTTTCCTTTTTTTTTTTTCTCTTAATCTTTTCCCCTCTTTGCATGTCTCTGATTCTTTTCTCCTGCATCATTCTCTCTCAATTTATAACTTCATTTCTTAACTCTTTCACAGATAGTTTCTATCATGTAGAAGCTAACATAATTCTACCCGAATCAGAATTTAATTTAAAATAAATTTATTTTGACTCTAACATTTCTCAAAGGCTATTATGTGGATAATTGGTATTTTCACTAACTTTGTTAGTTGAGAAAAACTGTTCCTTTAACTAAATCATACTTTAGCATGCATTTTGATTTGTCTGGTAAAATTTTACCAAGTGGTGCCATATGAATATTTATAGCAATTACTTAGACTACAAATAAATGTGAAGTAAAGAAAGCTACTTTAAATTATACTTGACTGTTGATTTTGTGTGAAATGGTATGGATGTTGAAATTGAAAGCAATGTATTTAATTTGGTTGATTTGAACTGTATGAGTATATTGATTTTGAACTTCATTTCAATATGTTTATCGTAAGTAAAGTGTAATGCTTATAAATACAAATAAACACAAATATGAAAAGATATAATAACAAAAACTTTATTTTTAAAATTTTATAAAACGTTTAAAAATAGTAAAAATTTATGAATCAACGATGGTATGCAATTCTTGAGATAAAACTTCAGGTCATAAATATGAAAGTTATTCATATAGTTCATCTTCACCAAATAATTTCAATATACAAATATACAAAATGGTAAAATAATAACAACCCAAATTGATGATTGAATTTAATTACTAGTTATATAATGACTAATTTTGTGAACCAAATATTTTTTTATCTAACTTAAAAAAAAGTCAATTGTTATTTATGTTTTCGTTTTTTCTTTTAATATCAAATTAAAATTTCTTAAGAATTTAGTTAATCCAATCATAATTAATTCATTTCAATTTTAGCAACACTTTTTAATCACTATGCAAATTTATAAAAAAAAATTAAAAGAATTAAATTATTAACTTATCGAGTGAATCCAAATAACTAAACCATTAAATTAAAAACATATTAATTTATTTGCGAAATAAATCACAAATATAAGTTAAATTTATTTAAACTAATTATAATAGAAAGATTATATTTATACTGAAATATATTATAGTTAAATTTAATAAATAGTAAAATTATATATTTTCATTTAAATTTTTATTATTATTGATTTAATAATTGTTTTGATCACTAATTAGTAATTGATATAGCCTAAATAATGATCACTTGTGAACTTGCTAAATACTATAATTTTTTGTAGTGTCTAGTAATGAGAGCCCTAAATTTCTTTACTAAACTCTATTCCCTTAATTAGTTCAACAATATCATTTTCGTCAAGAAAAGGAATTTGGAATGACTAAAGAAGTCAAATATTCTTTCCAACATAGTATTTCTTAAATGTTCTATCCTCATTCAAGGTTAAAAACACATTTTTCTAATGAATAATAAACCAGAGTATAAGTGATCAAACCATACAATAAACAAAGTATGAGATTCAAATAAAGAAGTTGGGAGAGAATAAACTTATAAACTAAACTTGAAAAAAACATATGAAGTTTGGGTCTTACAACCAACCTCCAAAGTTGCAATCAAGTTACATAAAGGAGGAAGGAAAGAAAAATTATTAATTTTTTTTAAAGAAACTCAGTGAAAAATAGTCATGAAAACAGTGGGAGTGGTCTCCAATTATCACTATCCCCAACAAGGTATGAATAAATGAAGTTCTTTTTAATATTATTTTTAGGTTTTTATTTCTTATTTTTTTTTCTCTTTAATGTAAGATCAACATTCCCACACTAAGAGTCAAAATGACAATAGGAAAAATGTTTCTACATTAAATACGGAAACTCCCACAATTAGTGAAGACTTGGTAGTTTTCCATGCAAAGCACGAAGTTAAAAGTAAATCAAAACCATTTTTTTTTTCTTTATGTTTCCTTTTTTGAGTTAGTTTGTTCTTCCATAAATCTTATTCCTCGAGTCATAAAACTAATGAGTTTTCTAATAAACTAAAAACATTATTCTATATTTAGTCAAAAGTTAAATAACATGGACTTAACCAAATAAATTTTTAAGCTATGAAAAATGTAGGATAAATGTCAAGATAAAGTATACAAGACATTTACAAGTCCTTGTAATTCACTGTGCATCTGTGGTTGGTATTGACCTTTGTCAACTACTTTTCATGTAAACACAAAACACATGAGTGGGAGGTAAATGTTGTTCGTGATGAGCATGACTTATGTTGGTTCGTTAGTAGAAGAAATTAGGTCAAAAAGGCAAAGAAAAGGGAATGTTTTTTAAGGGGTTCCATGTGATTTTAGAATTTGAGAAATTTGTGTGAGGGTGAGAGAAAAATCTGACTGAAAACAAAGAAAGCACCAAAATTTCAAGATAGAAGTTTTGCTCAAATATTTATGAGTGCATATAAGAGAGTGTTTCTTTTGGAAGTGTTATATGGGAAGATGAGAGAGGCTCGGGGAGAATGTTTATTTGGATAGTTGGGGAAAAGCCTAAAAAAAGAAAGGAGTGCATAATTAAAAAGAGGAGTTAGAATAGTAATTGTCTATTGCGAATAGTTTTCGGACTCAATCTATTTTCATCCTATCAAGTAAGTGTTGGGCAAGGCCCAAGTTGTTCTGGTACTTTTATATTTAGATTGTTGCTTTTGTACCTGCCTTTTTCAATTATTTTGTAATTTTCTTTTCGGAAAGAACATTTTCTTTAAGTTAAATTGTAATTTTTATTATTCTTTAATCCATGTCCCGTTTCTATGATTCTCATTGGATTTTAAAATAATCTGTAATTTTGGTAATTTTTTTTATATGCATTCATTTTTTTTTGTATTTTATATGTTAGTTAATTTAGTTATTAATGAATTAGATAATTCCAGTGTTAAATTGGTCCAAAATAAAAAATATAATATATTCAAAGTTAAGAATTTGACCAAAATTACAGATTTTTAAAATATGAGGACAATAATCACGGAGAAAAAGAGTAAGAGGATCAAAATGCTGGGTGTAGGCAAAAGATTGGACCAATGCTCTTTCCTCTATTTTTTTTATATTTTGGGCTAAATCGTATGTTTATTTGTAAATAAAAATTGGGCGGCTTCCTATCCGAAAAACAAAAGTGTGTTAAAGGGTATAGAAGGATAAAAGAGTATTTTAACTTTTCGTATGGGAGTGTTGGAAGAAACTGTAGAGGTACAGGAAGAAGTAATGGATTGGGCGGATCTTTGCCCACTCTACTAATCGAGTTCTATCTTTCTATTTATTTATTATATCTGGTCAAGACCCTTATACCTCTCATAAAATAATACTAAATCCTAGCCTAAAATCAATAATCTGGATACTTGTTACTTGCCAAAGTAAATATCAAATTATTTAAAATTTAATAAAAAATATTTTTCAAAACCACAAATGAACCATGTTTTATTATTTTGAACGAGTGCAGAATTAGTTATAAGATTTGACTCCCCCAAGAGAATATGACATATTTATCATCATAAAAATATTATTTAATTATGTAACTATTAATTATTCTTCGTAAATTTTATAATCATGATATCGAGTTCAGCATTGTTTACTTCATATTCAAAATGACATTACCGTAATCTCTTAATCTTATAATAATAAAAAATTATCTCATCGTATTTGATTAAGTTAGAAAAATTGTTATCATTTTTATTTATGCGGAGACAATTAGACAAACATAAATAACTTCACTACAAATTAGCTTATTGTAATAGAAATAATTTATTTTTTTAAACTATTATGGACAAGCAATATAAATTAACTTATATTCTTTATTTGTTGTAGATATTAATTGAAATATGTATTAAACTTAAGAAAAAATTAACTAAAGATTAAATCAGTTTTTAATTATAAATATGAGTGATATTTGTTACTTTTTAATTTTCTTTCGCTCTTATCTTGTTAATTTTGATTTAGTTATTAATTGTTAATTAGTTTTACAAGATGGGTTGTTTAGGGTTGATTTAGTTATACATGAGTTTGAAATAGAAAAGAAATTGTTAGATATCCATTTTAAATGTAGTTATTGTTTGGTTATTGAAAAAATCTCATATTTAACGTGTGACTTTTCGGTAGATGCCCACAAATGAGAAAATCTCATATAACGTCGTATTCTGGTTAATTTTAGTCATATCCATGCATGAAGTCATGCTTCCTTTCTTTTCCATGCACGCCTTTTGCATCAAATAGTGTGATTTTATTTACCTTTACTTTCTGCATGAAACATAACATTCACATGTTCGTGTCTTTCTTATTCCTTTTTCATCCATAAATCACAGTTAAATAATGAAACTACCAAAATTTCCAAGGCAGCACAAAGAGAAGGAGAACAAAAAGTTATGATAGAAAATATATTTATTTACGAGACAAACTAAACATTCATTCAATATTACATATGCCCATTATTAATTTCACATGCTATGGAAAACCTTTCATAAATTTATTATTTGAATTGGTATATACTTTAACCCTGTTCTTTAATTTTTTATTAATTATGTTGTCATAATTTACTAAATTGGAATTGATTATGTTGCTAATCGGAATTGTTCCATAACAATATATATAATAGTTAAGAACTACTGAAAAAAATAATTAATTTGAATTTATTAAAATGCATGATCATGAGTAGAAGAATAGTGTGTCATGATAATAGCTACAACCTTAGAAACAAATTCTACTATACTTTTAGCATGTCAGTATCCAATGTTTTTCTTTATTTTATTATTCATTAACATACTCGTACTTAACTTCAGTACATTTAAAATATAAAATTCAAAGTGACTTTGGAGCCACCAAAACCATCATTGATTGCGAAAGACAACGCCATGTTGGAGAAGGTGTGAGTCGGTGTTGAAGTGACTAAATGTGTGAAGTGAAGTGATTAGTGCAAAATAAATAAAATGAAGCACCTATGTTTATCCAACTTTTACTCAAAATAAAATAATAACTAAAGAGGAATATAAAAAGATGAGGCTAACATGTTTGAGTTTAATGCAAGCTCTCTCCATAAATACGATAGTGACTTCTAAAATACTAATAGATTTTTCTTGTTATTGATTGTTATGTATGATATTTGTTTCTTTTCATATATAACGTGTTTTTGAAAATGTTAAATTTAGTGTTATAATAACTATTATATTAAATGAAGTAATAATATTTTATTAAAACTAGTTTGACTTGCGTTAAATCCTTAATTGAACCTTTTATTCATGTCTTTACCGATTAATATAACTGATCCAGTTCTGAAATTGCTATTAATTATTAAAGGAAAGGACTACAACTAGATAAAATAAACGATTTTCAAATATATTTTCTAAACAGGGAATAAAATGTTAGTATATTGGCAATAAAAAAAATATATAAAGAGAAAATAAAATATTTTTATCATAAAACAAGAAAATAAATGACATGTAAAGATTATTATCCAACTAAAATAGTGATCCCCTCATTAAAAGATACGATCATATAGACAATTTAAACTGGAAATAGAATAGAAGAACCCCGCATGGTAACATACATTCATGCATGACAATGGCAATGTATATTTCTATTTAAATACGTCAACTTACGGGTTAGCCCTGTAACGTTATTAACTGAATTATCTGAGTTTATGTTGGATGGAAGACTGAATATTAAAGAAAATATATAATTGTTATTCTTTCTATTTTAATATTATCTATTAGTTGATTGTACATATCAAATCCTCTGTTTATAAATTTATACAAATATATTTATTGATAAAAAATAAAAAAATTAAAAGATACCCACTTTTTAAACATATAATTCACCATTTACATATATTTACTTTAGGTTAAATGTGCTTTGTAGTATTGTGATTTTTTTTTTTAGTTTCTTTAATTTTTTTTATGTAATTTAAAAGTTATTTATTTAAGTCTCCGTGGTTACTTTGCGTTACAAAAACATTAGCAGTGATAACATAAAAAATGATGTTTTTAAGACTAAAATTAGTAAAACATTACATTTTTGTAGAAACTAGGTAAAAAGAAAAAGATGAGATATTTATAAGAATAAAAGTATATTAATAATTAAAATAAATATTAATATAAAAATAAAAATAAGGATTAATATTCCTTCTCGTTTGTATTCCTCTTTTTTTCTTCTTTTCTATGAAAACTTCATATCTTCTAATTGGTATAAAGTGTGGTAAGAGATACTCTAAATTGTAAATGCTCTAACTCTACTACTTTAAAATTCATGACAAGAGTATCAACATCATATTTTTCTTATTCCTTTTCGTTTTTAATATATATTAGACAAAACTTAGATAGTATTATAAATAGAATAATTTGTGTAATTACTAATTCCATTAAATGCCAATGTGTTAATCAAAGTGAACCTCCAATTTTGATTGAAAAGACATAAATAGTTAATATGGTATTACATATAAGTTTCGTCCTAATACGTTAATATTAAAGTATCTTAGAGTATTGTGAGACGATTTTGACTGCGAATATCTTTTTTCATAGTCTACATGATAAATAGGATAAACTTTAAACTCGGGTTGAGCATAATCTAATTTAAAGACTTGCTTATCTAATCATTTTGTGACTAATAAAATAGTGTGTCCACGTGAATGCCATGCATTTGTTCTCATAATCCCCAAGTTCAATGGATAGTAATTTGCTGTATGTATGACCCAACGTTTTTGTTTGTGTAGATATATGTCATTATCATTTTGTAAAATTTAAAATTATAGTATTTTGACTCTTAAGAATTTATTATTATCTTTTTATCATATTTAAGATGAAGTAAAAGGACAAAATTTTCAGAAGGAAGACACAAAAAGGGATGCAAAGTGAAAATAAAAAATATATTATATTTTCTTTTTTTTCTTAAATATGGATATATGTTGTATTTAGTTTTTAGCCTTTGAAACTTTTTTCTTATAGTTTTTTTAAATATATATTTTTTAGGATATGATGATTTCTTTATACATCTATGTAAGTATTTTTCATACTAAAATATACATGTATACTATATGTATGTGACACGGGTTTAATTATATACATTAAAAAACATATGGGGAGTTTGGATTCCAAATTTTTTGTAATTAGAGATGGCTCTTGATTTAAATGAGGAAAAATAAAAGGGCATGGGCAATGATTGGTTAGATATTTTTTATGAAAACATTTTTATTCCATGGCTTGGTAGTTAAACGAGAAATGCATATATAATAAGAAGAGAGATTGTCATTTATGGCTAATATAGCTCAACATTCGATGTTGGTGTCTTTATACCTTTGGCTTGGCTATGTTTTGGGTATGTTCCCTTCCTAAAAATTAACATAATCCACCAAGCATGCATATTATGAAGAATTTAAAATGCAAAGAACAATTACTATCAAATTGGGTATCTAAATGCACATGGCTATATTCCTTGCTTTCATGCTACCCTTTTTCCGTCGTTATTGTTATCAAGGAAGAAACATTTTACTATGGGAGCCAGAGAATTTTCTCACAGGAAATTCCAAATTACTACTTAAAGACAGTTGCTTTATCCCATATGTCTTCTAGTTCTTGTACCTATGCACGAGTATTAAATTTGAGGTTTCTTTAACTTATGTGTTTCTCCTTTTCTGCTTCCTTCAGATTCTTCTCATTCCTTTCTTTGGCTGAGCCAATGCACACACACTTATGATACACTTATATATTAAATTATGACTGACGAAGTTAATAATCGAGATGGGAAAAGTTGATCAGCTTTTTGATTGTAAGATTCCGTTATACGCCTGAAAAAGAGAAAAGTAGTTAGCAAGTGAAGATAAAACATGAGGGAGCTTTGGGGGATTTCTTGGAAATCATGATCAGCGAAATAATTTTTAGCTCCTTAATGAATTTCTCAGTATATATGAGATGAGTGGGACCCGTTAATAACTATGAAATCACATACATCAGTTGTAATTTAATGAATGCTGGTAAGATGCCTTTTCATGCTTGATACAATTCTTTCTGGAGATATATTATAATAATCCAATCAATTAGTTCACTGGATAGGCATTTTAGAATTGGAGATGGTCTTTTTATCAGCCAAATAAAGATAAATATATTAATATGGCAAGAAATTGTTTAAAAAAAGGCAACATAAAAACAGATGAGTATCCAATAAATTAGGACATGCAGTTTAATTTTAATTCAATTTCATAAAATTAAGTTGTAAAACAAAACTTACATTTATTTATCCATTATAATTTTATTTTATCTTTTGAATACTTAACTTCTGATTAAAAAAGTTTAAGTGTAAATTAATCTCACATATGAAGTATTATTTAACTTTTTTATTAACTTTTATACTCATATATTGTATAATTTTCTAATTTTTATTAGCTTGAGCGTTGGAGATTTTTATTGGTAGATCTTTCCTTAGACTCCATCAATATCAACCCACAAAAGGTATATAGAAATATATATATATATATATATATATATATATATATATATATATATATATATATATATATATATATATATATATATATATATTTAATTTTT
>Ga0099824_1001588_pt1 | contig 32196 bp, 16 predicted proteins | sample SiratrowhiteBW_FD_76837 | JGI IMG/M metagenome (GOLD analysis project Ga0099824, IMG submission 76837) | Root nodule microbial communities of legume samples collected from California, USA - Siratro white BW | ecosystem: Host-associated > Plants > Roots > Nodule | place: USA: California... | reverse complement strand
AACAAATATCAAATATAACATTTAATGGTAATCATATATATGTTAATAAGAGTATTTAATTTTGAATAATTACTTTTAATTAAATGTTATCTATTAATATTCTTTATTTCAAATTTAAGTACACCTTTCATTTATTTTAGTTAATTTAAGTAGACTGTTTATATAACTTTTATTATAACTTAATAATATTTTTATAGAAATAAAGTAAGAATTCAAAAAATTCATATTTAATCTCTTAAAAATATAGTAAAAAAATATTTAAATTTTTAAGTAAAAGAATTAATAAAAAGATAAAATTTTAGAAAATATTTACAATTATTATTAATATGTACCAATATTCAAGAAATACAAATTGTAAACTATTTTTATTTAGACTAATAATTTTAAAAGTTTCAATTTAAATAATATGTAAAAATAATTTATACTTACAAAAATAGCAGGAAATTTTAATAAAAAAAGTAGTTTAGATTGTAGGAATTTTTTTTTTATAGATTTCAGTTAATTATGATTTAGACTAAATTGTATATTTTAATAAAATAATAAATTTGTGATTTTATTGCATTATTTAGGATTTATGTTTAATTTTAAATAATTTAGAAGATATGTTTTAAATAATTTTAATAATATTTTTTTATAGTAAAATCAATTTAATCTAATTTATTTTAATTTTTTACCATCTTATTTCACAAGGGCTAATTAGTAATTTCATAAATATATCAATTTAAAAAATGAAAACAAATCTCTAACATCTATCAAATCATTCCCAAACTTTCATAATCAATCTTCTCAAATCCCTTCAAATCTTACCATCCATCCATTAATCCAAACAACCCTTTTATCCTCACACAATCTAATCAAATTCATTACCTCAAATTTACTCTTCCAACCAAACCAAACAAAGCCTAACGGTAGAAATAAATATATATTTTTGAATTTCAAAATCTAAAAATACATTTTGAATTAGGAATGTGAAATTTGGAATATATTTTCAGAATCGAAAACCTATTTTTGGAATTTTTGAATCCAAAAATATCCAAAACGTAGATATTTTGGACTTTTCGAACACCCTATGGTGGTACAGGAATAAAACATAGGGGTGCAGAAAAGTAATTGTCTTGCTTACGTTTGGAGTAACTTAAATGCCCCATGTAGCCTTAGGATCCAAATTTAGGTACCTTTTATACAAATTTGGACTGAGCTCACAAATGAGGCCCAACTTCTTCCAAATGATTCTGCAATGTAATTTCTTTGATCCAATCTCTTGCACCCTCAAATTTTTGTAGACCGATCTCTTTTATTTCCTAATGGAAATTCATACATAACTTTCATATTATCGAATATTTATTTATTTTGAAACAAGAGAATATGTACAGAGAAATTTAAAGGATGTTAAAAAATTTACTCCATTTCTATTATATATGGGGTTGACAAAAAGGTCTATCCAAGGATTTTTGAACCCTCAAATATGAAAGAAGTCTACTCTGATTATTTCCTTGTTTGAACTTTTCCTAACTTCCACCATGAGTGGTTATTAACATAGAAACAGTGACAATCCCTAATGACATGCCATATTCTTCCTTGATCATTATAGGATTGAAACTCTACCTTAGTTTTCTTTTGTTCTATTATTCATGTTTTAGAAATAATATTTTAATTATTTTTGTCTCAGTTTTCTTTCCATTTCTTCTCGTTTGAAGTTTGTTTCTCTTTACTCCTTAATGGATGTTTAGTTTTCGACACAAAAACCCTGTATTATGGTTCGAACAAAAGAATGTCATAATTTTATTTTCTCCATATATAATTAATAAATAATTTATCAAAATTTGAAATAAACAAATGATAGTATTGCTTTTGATAACTTTTTCTAGTCCTTGCAGAAATCTCTTAAAAAAAGCTATACTTATAACGTAAAGTGAATAGGAAATGTTATTTTGGAATGTTGAACCCATATCTAGATCTATGTACTGCATCGAAATGTTCGCCTATTTTTATCCTTTGGATTGAAGAGAAAAGTTCTCTTTGTTAATGATTTATATCACGAATTAATATAATTTATTTTAAATATAATTTTTAAAGTAACTATCATAAAACTAATACTTTTATCGAACGTAATTATTAATAATTAGATAATAGTATAATTATTTTGATTTACCACTGCGTTCTAATTAGCTATCATTTGTAGTAACCGTATACAATTCTTTTATTGAGAAATTGAAATAGCAAAAGGATTATTCACTTTCTACCTGCAAATGGCAAAGGGTTTTTGAATTCTACTTGAAACTTTCTCTCTCAATAACATATCATAATAGTAAATTAAAAATAGTAAATATTTAATAATAAATACTATGGAGTTAAATGTCTATTCGTGAGCAAGTTAACGATTACTAATGTTAATCACGAAGTACTTACTTAACCATTCATGTTGAGTAAATTAACACTTAGTTTTATTATTTGCAATTACAAAATATTCGCTGATGAGATATGGTTAATTAAGTGAATTGTCTCTAATCTCAAATATTCTTATTAATATTTTCTTCATCCACCTATGATTAGTCAAAATGAGTAAAAGTATACATAATTAATAACCTTTATCTAGGAATCATCTTTCAGAAATCATTTATCAAAATTATTCAAATGATGAACACTTAAAATCGAAAGTATGGTATATAATACAAATTAGTAATCTAAAAGTGTGTTTAAAATGTATTCATCAATTGCGTTTTAAATTTTCTTTTTCTAAATCACTATAATTAACAATATTAATATTTATTCAATAATTTCACAATCTATTGATGTTTCATATACTCTTCCGTTAAAAGAGTTTCTGCATTTGTACAAGCATTTGAATAAGATGAGTAGAATTTTTTTTTATTGTATGACGTATTCTTCTTGAAATCTAATCTTCTTTACTAGGGATTCAAATGACATTATTTAATATGAGACAAATATTTATTCTCCTTTTCACACAGATACCTTCACTATTGTGAGGAGTACAATTAGTTGCATGTTATGGAGTTATATTTGCATGATAAGCATTTCAAATTTTATCTTCTTTGTCCACAAATTATGTTTTCCTTTTTTTTATTCACTTTCGTAATTTTGTTATAATTGTTAACTCATGAAGGTATATGTGTAGCTTCCCCTTTGTGTTTGATGTTTTAAAGGGTGTTGAGGTTAACGTTTTGTTTTGTGATATATGAGAATCTTGTTTGTGGAGTTTGGTTTGACTTGATTTGTTGAAGGAAAAATAAATAGTGTAGATGAATGGGTTGAGATGTGTAGGAAGATAATATATGAATAAATATTCAATTTAGTCCCTCAAACATTGAGACAGAGGTTCTTGAATAAATTGTTATTGTAAAATGGATCCTTAAATATTACGTGGTGTTATGTGATGTCAAATCATAATAAGTTTTATTACAGTTTAATCGATATTCTTAGAGTTGAAATGATAAATCATGTTTTTTGTTTGAGAAAACGATTACAAATTCAATGGAATTGAATGTAATTTATCTGTCATGATGTGTTCATTCCAGAGTCTTATACGGGAGGAGATTTTGAAAATGAAAGAAAGTTTTGGAATGAAACCACTATAGGTATCTTCAATAACAAAAGTTTACAATAGTATGAGGTACTTAGAAAGTTTATTAAAAGAAATAATGATGTTAATCTAAGTGATATTTGTAATAATGAAAAAGAGGAGTTGTCGAATTTGATAAGAGTTTTTTTATTTATATGAATGATTTTGTAATTCTTTTTTACAAGATTTTAAAAGTGACATAAAAACTTAAATATAAGACATAAATTATTCATAGACTCATTTACGTATAAAAAAAGTATTCAAACATTTATTACTTAATGTTTCAATCTTTCAAAAGGTTAAATTGAGTATTTTTTTTATTGTCTCTCGCATGTAAGTCATGTAAGATTGAAAAAATATGTCATTATAGTGATGCTTTTCTTAAGGACCTGTCCATTAGTGTCTCTATATATTGGGACCAATTTTTGATGTTTTATTCAGTGAAAAAAATATTTTTTATTTTTTATCAGCCAGTAAAAAAAAACTATTGACTCTTTGATAGAGTAGAAATGTAGAGAATTTTTTTTATACATGAAAAAAAGTAGGTCTCTTACATACAGAAATATTGCGTACATAATTTTTTCAAAACGTGTTATGTAAACTATCTTAATATGTGTTTGAATTTCGGTTGGAACACCTAAAATAACTTTTAGCTTCATTAATCAATTTACCAAAATATTTTTTTTTTCAGATCCAGTTAAAAGCAAAATTCACTTCAAAGCGTAGTTGGCTTTAACTTGAAAATGAGTAATTTTTTCCACCCAGGTTGAGAAACTCAACTTAATTTTATAAGTGAAATCAAAACACACCTAATAGATTATAATTAAAATAATAAATTTATTCCCCCCTCTCTTTTCTTGATTAGTTATTTCCTTTTTCGGTTATATGATAATATCATTATTTTATTTTATTTTAATTTTCTTCCATCAAACAATGTTTTTTTTATTTATTTTTCTGACCTAGATGCTTCATCTGTTTCTCATTTCCTTCTTCTGAGTCAAATGATGAGAAAGGTTGCAGAGTCTCTATGTTCCACAACACATTCAGCAAAATACATGCCCAACTCAAATCCACTATATTCATGGAAAACAATGACCTCACGAACAAACCCTCATTCAAACTCTGATAAGCTTTTTCCAAGTAAATTTTTCTTGTAATCCACTTTTTCTTACCCTATTTACTTCTCATAGAATGAAAAAGTTCTTGCTTAGGCTGTGATGATATGATTCCTGTCTTACTATTTGCAACAAAACTAAACTGTTGAGAGATGATTAGGGCACCATAGAACCCTTAACTCATGTGAAAGCACTTTGGTCATGATAGGTATTGAAATGACCTTACACATATACATATCTACCATTGTTGCTATAGTCAAGAAAGTGGGAATATAAAAGAAGAGATTTGAAGATCTTCATCACATCAACCCCTTACCACTATTCCATGCTTTTCCTTTCACAACCAAAAAGAAAATAAAAATACGCATAATTCATCCATGACAAACATTTGCCATTTTCCTCGATTACACTATGATTCTCATTAAGTTGTATCCAGTTGTTCCATTTACATCATTAAAAACGTTTGTACCCATTCACATGTCCTTTATTCTAAAAAAATTTTAGAATGTTACTCTAAAATTTTACTATGTAATTAGTAGCACAAAAGTAGTGTAAATTTATAATAGTCTAACTTTTAAAATAATTAGAAAAACACCAAAACCATATCATGGGTCTATTATTACTCTTATCTCTAACTCCTTTATGAAATCTTAACCTTGTGATAAGATTTCTCTATGAAATCCTTTTCCAGCAACACAATTTATCCATTTTAGTAAAACAAAAATTTACACTACTTTAATAAATCTAAAAAATTACATCATATCATTTTAATACTTTTAACCTAATTAGTATAAGTATTATTCTAAAATCTTATATAAATTATGTCGATGATTAATTTATATGAAAAATTATAATATTTTTTTCTTACATATTGTTTTTTATTATTTATTTTTATCCAATTTGAAACTCTTAACTCCTATTTCATTCCAACATAAAAATATGAATATCAATTCAAAGGATAAATCTCAAAGTAAAAGTTGGAGTTGATTTTGTTGCAATTCCTTTTTGACAGCCAAGAGGGCAATGACAATAATTTACAAACCACGAAGCATGCATCTTCTTCTTGTTGTGCTTTAGTTGGACAAAGTTCTAAACGAATCGATTAAATTAAGTAACAGAAAGTTGTAGAAGTTCATAGCCTACTACCCAAAACAATCGTTTTCAAAAAGTCAAGCACAATGTTTGGAACTTTCATACTGTGCAATTGGGATAGTTACTGAACACAGTTGTAGAACTATGAAGCTATGAAGCTATGGCATAGAGTTCCCATTAATTGAATTAGTGGGCTAATATGCCAAACGCAGCTCATCATGTCAAGTTGTTTAACCAATTAATGCTATGCGCCACAAACACCCTTGTCGGCTCCTTATTTATGCTCTACACATCTTCTTGATAAGCCACATTAATTCATTTTTTCAATGCATGTACCACAATACTATATCTTCATTGTGCTGTGAGCATCTTATTATGGACCAAAGTTTTCTAAAGCAACTAATAAGAGACATTTAGACCTCGTTTTCATTGCTAGCTGGTCTTTTTTGGAACTCACCATCTTGTTTTTTTTTTTTTTTGCCTTTTCAGTTTGACTTTTGATCCTGATAAGTTTCTTTACTCACTCACTCACACTGTTTCAGGTTGTGCTTTATGAATCTTTTTTATTTTGACCAATCTCTTGCTTCATTTTTTTAATATGTAGTAATTACAAAGATCGTGATTTTGAATAAGAAAATAAATTACAAAGATCATGATATTGAATAATCTTTGACCAATAATTGGGGCATTGTTATATAAACACGTGTCCACTATTAAACCTGAAAAGGCTAGATCATTCTTTTATTTGGGGGTATTATTCTAGTCATTTAATTATGAATTAAGTTCTTTGGCAGTTAGATATGCGTTTACAACAAAACAATAATAAGTCTTATAATTATTCTGGTAGATATTTAAAGATAAAATAAGTAGGTTGTGTGTAGAATTATAAATATTAAATATAGCTTTCAAATGTTAAAATGAAAATAATAAATAGTTATCAGTTGGAAGAGTTTTATTAACTGATAATTATTTTGTTCTAAGTTACATCACAAAGATATATCATTATTTAATCTATCCTAAAAGGGAATAAAGCAAAGGTGAATAAATTAGAAAGTGAATAGAAAGTAAGAACAAATCACATGTAAAGGAGGTTATCCTAAAGGGACCAAAATAATACTTAAACAAGTCAAAACATTTCTCTTTTGTACAAATAGAAGACAAAATTCAACAATTGAACGTATTTTTTAACCTTTAAAAATAATCGGGAATGTGGAGTTTGGACCACATTATATGAATATATACACTTACATTAACAAAGATAGTTAATATTTTAACACCTTATCTTTTTCTACAATGCTACTCTCATGCCTATTTTTCTAATGGAAAAAAATACAGACAGAAATTCACTTAAATTTCTTCTCCTAGTCCTTTTTTTTTTTTCATGAAACAAAAGATATTGAAATAATGTGAATTAAAAAAGGGTGTGTGCGAATTGTCTTAAGAAAAGTATAATCATAGTAAATGCGACACTTATATTTAACTTATCAAAATAACAAGAGCCCGAGAAAAAAAGAACATATAAAAAATATAAACTATTTATAAATTATTAAAATGGTGCTGTTTCTTTTCCTAATATATTTGGTTTTGTTGTAATGTAATCCACCTAGTATTTTACCCATGCTTCATTGTGATCAATGGTAAGAAAAATATTATAGTAAATTTAAAATTTGTCATCATTATTATATTCAATTACTATCAATTTAGGGTTACTGGTGATCTAGGACCAACTTATTTATACACTTCTTTATGTTGACATCCCTAAAAGATTTTAATTCTAAAATTAACCTAATAAAATTTTCATCTAATTGAAAAACTACTGAGTTCCTACTTGGTAACAAATGTTATACACCACTATGAGAAATTACTGAGTTTCTACTCTGTAACATTTGTTATATACTATTATACTCCATAAATAATTTAAAGGCTAATAAATTCAAGTGGTTGTCTATTTATGAATGAAAAACAAAAAAGGTTGAAAAATGATGGGCAAAAAAAAGCTGCTCTTTCTTCTCTTTACATATATAGGACACGTGAGAATCAGAAAAGTAGAGTTTAACCAAAAAAATGTTTTTTTTTTTAATGTTATATTATTTCTACTCAATTTTTTCATTTATTTTCATCATCTTACTCATTTTATTTATTTTTATCTCTATTTTTTCATTTTCTTCTAAGAATGAAATGAATTTTAAAAACTCATTTCAGTACAATTTTGTCAACGAAAATCATGCTTCCATGATAAATTTTATACACGATATTTATAGGATTCAACAACAAAATTAGTTTACTTGGGATGGTGAAATGCATCAAAATATTTAAGAACAAAATACTTAACACGATGGTTTAAAAAGAGGACAGAAGTATTAGATTATTCTTATTAAAGATTTTTTTTTCCCTTTATGCATTACCTTTTCTCACTTTTTGATTATTTTTTTCTTATAAAACATTTTGTTATTTTTTTTATGTTTTGTGGCAATATGATTTTTTTTATATGGTGACGAAATGGACGATCATGTATTAAATTTGTATAATTAAATCTTTTAAATACCCGTAGTTGTGAAAACCCACATTATAAAAGAAAAATGGTTTTCTAAGTGGGATCTAGTTAAGAGAACATAAAAAGGATAAAATTTAAATAAAAATATTTATATATTTTACATTATTTTCTTATAAAAAAAAATAAAACTTCATTTCTGTAATTCAAACAGATAAGTTAACATAAAAAATCATCATTCATTATCATCAAATGGAAACTTTAGGACTTGGTCGTCCTTAAGTATATTCATATTTTATTTTTTATTCTTATAATAGAGTAATACTTTATTTTTTATTTTTAAAATAATTTTTATTGACAACAAGTTTTATAAAATAAAATATTTTTATTTTGATATTTCTTGTAATGTTTCTAGCATAATCTAACGCAATGACTGTTCTTGGATGATTTATGACTAATAAAGTATTAAGACAAAAAAAGACACAAAGTATAAATCATTAAAAATCTTTTTACATATATGCATTATTTATTATATATTTTATTATTTTTAGCTCATATCAAATGATTTGAGTATTAGAGAATTTTTACAAACTTAGATGAAGGAGAAAAAAAAACAGAATATCTTTCATAACAAATAAAAGATTTATAAAAAGAGAGAATACATCAATTTTGTAAAGTCATATTGATTTTTGTAAAAACATTCAATGTTTACCAATAATGAACATAACATCATCTGTAAAAATGAACGAATAATGCAAGCAAAATTAACTTTACTAAATGAAATCAAGAAAGGGTAGGTTCATATGAAGAAGCAAATTGCCTAAGAGATGTATGTAGAGGTACTGAGACTTGAAAACACCCCGATCTGAAACAGGTCGAAGAAGAAATATATCACCTCACAAAGACTTATCATAGATAAGTATATACATTACTTCATGAAAATGTGAACTGGACACAAATTTTACACTCGTCAGATATTGAGACAAATGAATATGAATTTTCACTTCATAGATGAATGTATATAGTCAAATTCACACTTAATTCAATCTGTTGCCATCAGTACATCTATTGAAATACTATAAATATATGTCAAGGTATAAATTACACATTTATTATATCACCATTATCTCATTTATGTTTAAATTTACTTTAGTTATACACCCATCTTTCAAACAAAAAAAGAAAAAAAATATTTTTAAATTGTAAATATGAAAAATTTGTAACATGATAAAAAATATTAATCTCACAACATTACTTATATCTTATAAAAAAAATAATAGTCTTACAAGATTACTTATATTTTCAAAAAGGACTTTAGAGACATATACACCAAATAAAAAAAAACACTGAATAATAAAAAAAATAGTAACATCATAAAAAATAATGAATCTCAATTCTTAAAAGAAAATTATTAATTATTATATTTTAACTATTACAATTGTTTTTTTATAATACATAGAACATTTATTTTGGTCTTGATCAAAGATTTTTTGAAAGATTTAAAAGTAAGTAAATAGTATATAAATATTGGTTAATACATAGTAATTGGAAAATGGAGGATCAAAGTCTCAAGGAAGTGCACTTTGGAAAAAGGTTTGATGGTGAGGTATTTAAATCAGATTTGGATTCTCCAAATTTCTGATAACTTATTTAAATGGGGGATCCTGGTTTTGTGGAATTTGGCACCAACATTATGCCAATATTCCACCGCCCTAAAATCCTTTGTTCAATTCATCTTCAAGTTAACTATACTGTTTTTTTTTTATTTTTCCAATCTCTCGTATTTAAATTTAGTTTGTTCTTAATTTTTATTTTTAATTTAGTTATTAAAAGAATATTGTATTCCTTGTATCCATATATTTTATAAGTAAGTGTATCAAAATATAAACATGTGATTAAATATTTTATTATAAAAGTACAGAATCGAAGTTTATCATGTAAAAATTGTAATTAATAGTTATATACGTGATTTATTTAGACTTAATTTTTTTGTCAATCAATTTCACACCATTATTTTTTAGTTCTTTAATTTTTTTTAGAAAAGTAGTTTTCCAAAAGATATACTTTTTATTTTTTTAGGTTTTATATTTTAAAATTAGATACAAAACGATGTTCGTCTACATATATATATTTTTTAAACTTAGTCGTACAAAAAATATGTTATACACTCTGTTCATTTGTTGCTTAACTAATAAACTGAAGATATATCATTAATTGCACCTTATAACCAATGGATTTATATAAAATAAAATATATATCATTCGACATATTAATTTTTATTGAACATATTTCTCACTCGTCAAATAATTTTTATTATTTAGAGGACATAATTATGTGTAAAATAAAAAAAAGTCTGATAGATTAAATGATACGTATTTTACTTTCCAATATATTTGATTAATTATGGTAAATTAATTAGTTATATATAATAGTTGGTCATACATTTCATTCTTTTGTCCATTACACGTATAATGAAGGGTATAAAAAGTCTAAGTTAACTCATTTGTAAAATTAGGTTTCTATCGATTATCATCTCATTTATAGGTTAAGTGAAATCTTTAATACAAATTTGTATCTATTATGATCTTATTTATAATTGATATAAAATTCTAACACATCTTCATATGCTGATCCTCATATGCTGAGACTGTTTAACTTCATCTCTAATATATTCTCTCATGTTGAAGTTGCTCAACTTGTGTATGGGACTATATATGAGACTATATTGTTTAAGGGTGGTCCAATAACGACCCGATACTGAGTGACCCAATGATAGGTTACTAGTACATGAGATTATATTGTTTAAGGGTGATCCAATAGCAATTTGATAGTAGATAGCCCGATGATAGGCCCAACCTCCATGTTAAGATAGGTTCTGATACCATATCAGAATAGATTTAATCCTAACTTAACCTTACAAAACTAATTTATAAAATAAATTTTATAATTATTTATAAATTATTGAAAGATCTAATCTTTTGTGAGATCTCCAACAAAATTATCACGACTATTTTAGAAACATCTTTTTAAATAATTTTATTTAAAATTTAAAAAAATATTTACATGTATAAAAAAAAGCACAGCTATGGTTTTGCGGATAACCCTATAGGTAGCTAAACGGATAATAAAATCTGAGAGTGAGTAATTACTACCTATACCTGTCGTATTCTCATATCAAATAATATCAAATGAGACAGAATAATAAAAACAAGTCAAATTAATTCGACTGGATTTTCATATGGGTCAGTAAATTATCGATCTAGCTTGTAACTTAATTTATACTTTTACATTAATTTACATAATTAATATTAGAAAATATTAAACCAAATAAGTTTGATAGTTTTAGAAACTTTATTTCATCAACTTAGCGTGGCCTGTTTGACTTATCCAGTCAAATCAAATTAATGTAGCTATTTTCATTGTACAAATTAAAGAGCTTAGTCTAATCAACCTTATAGTTCTAGAAATCCATAAATCAAATTTACAACCATATACTTAATAAAAAAAATATTATCTGATGCCAAACATCCAAGTTATCTATTTAAAGAAACATAGATCCCCTCACACTCTTCTGCAAGAACCTCATTCATTGATTCATGTGTGTGAAGCTTTTGATTTTCTCATATTTCTCTCACCATGTTGTCTCACCTGCTTGTAACATCCCAGAAAACAAAGTTTTGGGAAGTAACTTGTGAATAGAAGCAGTTATGAGTCTCATGTGTAGACAGCAGGAACAAGTATATGCAAGTTGAGCCATGCCATGCACGGCAACACCAACCATATTAGCCACAAATTCATAGTATATGTGCAGTACTTCTTGTCCCCTTCACAGGTACGTACACTGCAGTTTCATATGCACAAGAGGCCTGTGTTTGGTTCACTTTTTTTGTCCTCTTAACGTGTTATTCACTTTGATGCAAACCTCTCTTCTGGTTATTCATGTGGACGTTCTATGGATTTTTATAAACTGCAGAAATTATAGATGTGGTTATATTTGAAATCAAGTCTTATCTCGGATAGAAAACAAAAATAAACAGTGTACACTTTAGGGTAATATTTAAATTTGTAAAATAATAGAATTCTAATTAGTGACAACAAAGCTATGAGATTACGAACAAACAACAATTCATCTAAGATATCTACATGCATAAATTTTTTTAACACATTACATGAGCATGGTACCTATATGGTAGAAGATCTCCAGCATGTTGTTTGATCTTAATATGAAGAAAACTTTCAAAAAATACTAAAAAGATTTTGAAATAAAGTAAATTATGTGTTTTTTATGTAAGAGAACCAAAGCTACCATTACAAATAGGAATTTTTGTTTTCAAATGAAAACATTATTTTCGTGTTTTTTTTTTCATTTTTATTAAATTTTGGAAATAGTTTTATCTGTTCTTAGTATCATATAGTTTAAATTATAAATCTTGATATCATATTAAATTAAATATATTTTTTATTTTGCATAAATTGAAATTTTAATCAATTATAATCTGAAACCTTTTTTTTTTTAAAAATGAGTGTTTGACAATATTGTATAAGAAAAGATTATGCATCTTTATTTCAATATGATATTTTTAAATGTTAAAAGTTTTATGTACTTAATTTATTTTTATTTAGTATAATAATAATATATATAGTTAATAAATATTATAATTAAATTTTATTTAATTTTTAAATTTTCCATACAACATAAGAAAAACCTGTGGATTATAACATTATATTTGATGCTTATTTTCTAAACTTAAAAAGTCACTGTACACTAAAGTTTCCATTAAAAACTTCACAAATAAGTACAAATTGTCGGTCCAATTTTATTTATTTTCAACCTTAAAAGAGGATTGTACAAATGAGTAACGAAAGAGAAATCACGATGGAGAGTGGGGGAGAGAAAGAGGTTTTTATCGAAAAACTCGTTTATTCGTTTTTTAAAATTAATTATATATTTTTAAAAGAAATATTTTTCAAATAGTTATGTATCAATAAAACAAATTTTCAATTTTTATATAGTTTTATATTGATTTTTTTGGTGGGAAACTCCACTAGAATTATAATAAAACATATATAACAAAAAAGAAATAAAATACAAATAATTATGATAAGCAGCAGATTTCAGATTTTATTTCTAATACAAAAGTGATACTACCAATTTTATAATTAATGCTGGTTGGACATCATTAACATGACTACGAACTGAAACTCACATGTAAGATCACTTGATAAATCAGAACTTTACATCATAACTATTCTAGTTCTAGGTGGTACTAAAGGAATCTGTGTACCATGAAAAAACAAATACTATTCAACAAATACGAAATTTAAATCACATCTATTTTCTTTTAAATCCACGTTCATAAAGAAAGTGAAAAATGATATTAAAACCTTGACACTTGCATTGATATGCATTCAAAACAATTTGAGAGTGGTGCAAGTATGCATAATATATTATTATACTTTAAATAGACATACATGTGATGGTAGATAAGAATGAATGCATCGAGTTGTGACCCATAAAGAGTGAAAGGAAAAGAGATGGAGTGAACCATCAATTCATCATTCATCCATCAATCAATCAAAATTGAAAACTGAAAAGAAAGAACCACACAGTAGCTTTGAAGGATGCACTGGGTTTGGGTACCTGTAAAAGCAACACTAAGCCAAGACAATAATATTAATAACACCATACCACTCAGTCAACACACAAACATCCACATGAACACTATGGAATTTTATATTGAATATTTTCTGATTTTCTCCACCAATCTCCCTAATTATCTTTCAATTTATGATACATTTCATACATGGGTAAAAAATATTTTAATCTGTTTAATAGAAAAAGAAAAAGTAGAAGATTAAGAAATGAGTATTTTATGTGATTTTTAATTGTTACTATTTTATTATTCTTATTATTATCATAAAAATAAGATACGAAAAAAAATATGTACCTCTCACAATATGGAAGGTTAATGTAGCTGAAAAAATAAAAGAAAAACTCGAAAAATTGATTTATAAGTTTTTTTTTGTCAACTTTCCCTTCCATTGTTTTGTACCAAATCAAATCTTTTTTTTTTTTTCATTTCCAAGAGAATGGATGCCCTGAAACTGAAAAGAAACTGCATGTTGCTCTGTCATTGATTAGTTTGTTGTACATAGAAAAGCTACTATTTAATTTAAATTATGGTATTGAATTTGGATTGCACTAATGGCAGTAGTTTATTTGCAAACAGGATTAAAAAAATTAGAAAGGTAAATTTACGAAGTTCGTTATTTTGTAGCTATAATGAAAATAAAATTACAAAATAAGTGTTTTATATATATATATATATATATATATATATATATGAACTCTTACTTGCCCACCTATATTCAGTTAAAAGAACAGTGGTGCGGAAAAAAGAAAAACAAAATGAAAAATGGTAAAACCTAACTAGAGGGAGTTTAGCATTTTAGTAGCCGTGTAAACCTGACAGAGAGAAAAAATAAAGAAAAAAAAACCTGCGTGGCATTGAAAATAACTGTGACAAAACAATCAGATAAAATTTACTTGTGACTGATTAAAAATTGGTTAAAAAAAATTACCTCGTTAATTATAACTGTTTAATAAATCTATCAATGATTGATATATTTATTGATATTTTTATATAAATTTTCTATTTTTTATAAATATACTTTAAGGCGTTATAGTTTTTTGTTTTCTAATATTTTAAACTCTTGTCCTTTTATTTGTAGATGTATAATTTTAATTACTTTTTAGTTTCAAATATCATATTCTTTATATTACGTGGTTTACTATCATTGCTGTTTTATATATTGAAATATTTCCAATTAAGTTTAACATAAAATCAACCAGTATATTGATTAATGTGTAATACTTGAAATATCTAGACATATAATTTAAAAATAATACAATAATTAATGTTATAATTGTAAACGTAAATCGTGTTAAAAAGAAAAAAATGAAAATTCTAACTTGTCTAGAGAAAAAGGTAAGGTGGTAATTTAACACAACCCTTTTAAGAGTGAGAAAGAAAATCAATGGACAGAAAACATCACAACAACAGAATACTAGACCATGATATAAACATAGTTTTAAAATACATGTTATTTGGAAGGAATAGCAAATTTTACTCAAATGTTAGAATTTTGCAACCATTTTACCAGACTTGATAAATTTGTAAAAAATTATAAAAATTGATAAATATATTTATGAAGTACAACTTCATTCTTTTAAGAGTCGTCAGACACAAATATAATTTTAGTGATATCTAAAAATTTAAAGAAATTATTAGAATAGATAACCATTTTCGCTGTGAAAAAAATTTAAAGAAGTCATAATCAATGAACAGGACTTTGAATACATTGTTAAAAAATTTTTTAGAAGATGAAGTTGTCATGATATGATGATTTGATCCGTATAAAAATAATGCTGGCAAGTCGTATATAATTTTTGGTTTAAAAAAATTATAAATATAATGATTAATTTTATACATTGTTTGGAAATTTTAAAAGTTATTTATTATAATATACATCCTTTAACAACTTCATTTTTTTTTAATTAACGGATTATATCAACTTAAATCAGAATCATGTTCAGTAAATTGAACTTTTTTAAATAAAAGAAAATACTCATAATTAAAATTGTCGTATATCCTAATAACTTCTTTGTAAATTTTTAATTACTATTAAAGTTACGATCGTGTGTGACGATTTGTAAAAAATAAAATCACACTTTTCAAATACAATTTATCTATTTTTTTGAATCTATCAATTATACTAAAATAGTAGAAAATGCCCTATTCCTGTAAAATTTCCCTGCCAATGAGTATAAAAAGTGAATTTGAATAATAAAAAGACTAAAATATCCATGTTGTTCCTCACCTTTTTTTCATTATAGTAGTAATTATATATTACTTATATATAATAGCAGTAGGTAGCAACCGATATGTATATTGTTTATAATTGGCGAGAATAATTACATTTAAAATTAAAAATACACAAGAATACACATTTATTTATGATTAAATTGAAGAGAGAAAACTTCAATTTTAGTTATAATAAAACTGTAATCATATTCCTAACCAATAAGATCGTAATGTACGAGGATAAAAATGTCACGAAAGTTCTAATTTAAATAAGATTTAATTAAATTTTAAATACATAATATATCTATATATTTTAATTAAGTTTTTACTAAAAAAATGGTCTTATTAAGTTTTTAATTTTTAATTTTATATGAATAATTTATTGTTTGATTAATTGTTATCGTGATTATTATTTTTATCTTTTTCGTTTGATTTGCAAATTTTTTTAAAATCTTGATCCGCTCATGTTTTTTATTTTTAAAAATTTATTGATGAGTTAGAAAATATTTTAAAAAAATAAGTTCATTAACATAATTAAAAAACATAAAAATAACAATCACATTATTTTATTAATAATAAAATCAAAAAGGAAAATAATTATATAGAAGTAAAAAGAAAATTATTCTAATTTGAATGAATTTTTTTAATAAAAACTAATTAAGTGAAAACATCTACATTGATAATTTATTTAAAACTCAATTAAGTAAAAGTTTGGTTTGATCTTTGAAAGATGTTTTTGGACTTCAAACACTAAACCAAACTCTCACTCTCTTTAATTCCAAGCAATAATGCAAGAAAATTTTGCAAATACCTAGAAACAAAATTATCCTTAAAAAATGCAAAGGATAATGTTATGCAACAAAAATAAATTTTGATATTTGAAATAAATAATAAATGATAATAATAATAATAATAAAAAACCGACCTTAGGGGTCCCTTGTTGGAAAGAGGCTTGCAGGGTTTACCTGCTGCTTTGTAGCCTCTGGTTTTGGCATCTTGGAAATGTACTTACATTACTTTCAGGTCCTTCCGCACGTGAACTTGTCCCACCATTTTCCTTCTCTTTCACTCTTGTTACAACACACTATTATTATCATTCAAACCCATTTTTAGGTCAACTTTTTAGTCAATCAAAACTACATATCTTTTCTTATACACGTACAAATTCTGTGTATTACTTTCATGATCTTTAATTATATTTTTAAATCTGCATTTAAGGCGAACTAACTCATTCAATAATACTTGCCCCAACTCCAACCACAATCCTTGTGACAGTGACAGAGACAAGTGAGAGACAAAAGGCAGAAGAACAAGATGGTTTATTAGGTTAATTTGCATATTAGTTACCTAATAAAACTAATAATAAATAAATTTTATAATACAATGGATCTGGTTCTTTAATTTTTCTTTATGATAAATCAGACGGTGATGAATATGCTCCACCTAGAATACTAATCAAAGAGCAAAAGCACAATTATCGGATTAAAAATTAATATCAGAAAACGTTTTGAGATTAGGATTATCGCAAGGATAATTGATGACGTAAATTAATGACAAAGGTTGAATTTTCTTGAGAGTGATCATTCTATTACAATTTAGGTTTTCTTTTGAAATTAAAAGAACATGTTTAGTTTAGTTGACTTGTTTTTTAGTTACATTTAATTAAATTCGTTAAACTTCGAAATAATTTTTAAGCGTTTCTCGTAAATTTCAAAACTTCTACTGTGATGTAAATACTATGTTTAACTTTTTATAATTGTTCAAGACAAGCAAATATGTTGCCGATTGAGATATTCATATTAATAATCTTGATAACAATTGTTATGTTCCCACCATAAAAACAATATTTGATCATTTGAGTTTGAATTAGTTGAAATTGGATTTACTTGTACTATAGACCATGGTTTGATGAGAGTTCTAAGTTATTGCATGATTAATTTGTTTTGTGCAAGTAAAACATGACGAACTTTCAAGGCACAGATTCTTTTCTTTGTCACTATTATTCAATGCTTTTCCATGGCGAACAAAACTTATGATCATGTTCTCTCTAAAATTTCTATTCTCCTTAGATTTGATGCAAAATAAAATAGTTATTAAATACATAAGCATATATAGTTATGTGCTATTTGCTGAATTAGTGAATCTCTTAATCAACTTGTGACATCGTCCCCTACATCATGTCGACCACAATTCGAAAAGACACACCCTTTAAGTTTCTTTTATGTTTTACCATATATTTTAATATCTAAAAATATCCACACTCCCTTCCCTTAATGGAATATAATGCAAGTGCTTGTGTAAGTATACATTGGGAGAGAATATAAATGATTCCAACACATTTGTTATTCATGGGTTTAGAACTATCTTTTAAAGAATTTACATTTTTTAGAAAAGGTAGCACACGTGTAAGTTTACTTTTTAAGTAAAAATTATATTATCTTTTATATACAATAATAAATTTAAATCAATTTTAGTTAAAATGAATTTAGAGTTAACTAAATCCTACAAAATTAACTTCCAAGTAAGATTTATACTTATTTATTTACTGTAATTTAATCATAACGTGGGATTTTTAACATATTAATTCATGTTAAGAGTTAAATATCTTTAATGTAAAACTAGATATTAGTTTGATAAGTTTTGATACCATATTTATTATAATAAATTTTAAAAAATTAAAAAAATTGTCAAAAAACTTTGTCTCGGTAAAATTTTCCCTTAAAACAAAAAATTTAAATTTTAAAAAAATTATTACAGAAGTCCTAATTTCTGTTTATGTTTTTATGTATGAAGTAGACGAACAACTAGACGATTGATGATACACATGCCAAGGTGCCTTCCTTTTTTTCTCTTTTCTTTTTAGGTCTTTTTCATTCCAATTTGTTTACTTAAAAAAAAATCAGGAGTGCAAATCTTCGAATGAATGAATAGAATCCTTTTACGAACAACTAAGTAAATATTCCTCTAATTTATTCAAAAAATAAATTAACAAAGAAATCTAAGATTCGTTTAAATTAATTAATACGGGAATTTGAATTCAACTTTATGGGATGCTTAGTTCTAAGACAAGCCTACTTAAATGAGTAAGATACTAATAAGGTTGATTATCCTTTAAATTATCTATTTATTCATATAGTTGTTTCTGACTTCATTTATTATGCTTGTTATGTCTTTAATTGTCTTCACCTTATGATTTTTTAAGGTGGTAGTTTATTTAACCAAATTTTGTGCATTTATTAGAGATTTGACTGTAGGCAGTGAAAGTTTGACTAACTTATCCTTTCTATGCTTGGTAAATAAGAAATGTGTATTTCTATTTTCTGTTGCTTATTATGAGTTTTTTTTTGTTAAAATATGTATTTAATTTTGACAAGTCCTTAGTATAATTTGTAAGATTAATATCTATTAAATAACAAAAGGAACCTATTGGGGCATTTGTTTAGCTCTCTTCATAAAATTATTTTACAGTGTTTTGGGGATAATTAATAATATAACTAGTACAATATGACTATTGTCAGGAGTAAAATAATTTAGTTTATAGTGCACTCATACTATATGAATTTTAATTGAGTTACGTTCTCTCTCTCTATTTTAACCATAGATTCAAATAGCTCAATACATGTCTTAAAATTTTTTTATTAAACTTTTATATTATACACTTAGGCCTTTATTGTTTATAACAATGATCTGTTATGGTATTTTCCTTTTGGTGATACATTGATTAGTTATTATCTAGTAAACATTCATTTTTTATTATTTTAGAAAAGTTTACCTTAATTTTTGAAAATTATCTAATTTAATATCTAATTTTTTATCAAGCTTTGTTTAACGTCTAAAATATTAACTACTTAATAATGTTTTAAAATATTTTTAATATTTTAGAAAGTTTACTTTTCTTCCTTAATCTAAAATACTTATATTTTTTACTACCTTTGTTTAAACAATCGGTACATGAAGTTATATTTATTAAATGCACTTTACTTTATAATTTAAATACGACGGAGAGAAAGGACTTTAAATAATCTTACTATATAGTTGTTAGATATTATATATATATATATATGTATAATTTAGAAAACAATTTAAGATTTAATAAATTATGTCTGCAAAAATAGATATGGAAGTGATTTTTGATAGCAAAATATAAAGTGACATTTATGTTTAATTACGACTTTTTAGTTTTTAGAATTTGAACTAATTTTGGTTTTGACCCCTCCACATTAAAAAAATAAATACTTTAGACTTTCAAAATAGAAAGGTATACTTTGAATTTTTAAAAACAAAGTTTGACGGCTTAAAGATAATTTTAAATCTTAAATCTTAAAAATTAAACTTCAATTCTAAAAAAATCAATGCTAGTCGACAAGATTTAGTATATGGAGGCTAACTTATTTTTTATTTTGAGTGACAAAAGAATCATCTTAATTACCCTCTAGTTATGTTATTGATTTTATTTAAATTGATCTTTGTTAATAAAATGTTGAATTAAACCTCTCAATATTTTAAAACGTAATAATATAATATTTTTAATTAATAACAATGCAATATTCAACAAACAAATGTTAATGGTTTTAATTTGTAGATAATATAAATTATAATTGATGAATAATGACAAGTTATAAAATGAAGAGCTACTTTCTCGTAATTAAAAAAAAATCATTTGAACCTTGGAAAAAAAAAATCTAAGACTGAAATGATAATTAGTCTAAATTTTAGGATTAACATGACAATTAAACCTGATATGTATTAACATCTGTGGATTACTTTATAACATTTATTCACTCACAATTTCAGCTATTTTGACAATGAAGTTAAACCGTACGTAAATTCGTGTCGTGCCTTGCTAAATGGGTAAAATCAATCTGGCCACACATTTTTTTAGGGTCAAGCTTTTTCAATGTTGGAACTGTAATTGAATAAACATGCTGACATGTTTAATATTTCATACATGCATCGATGTAAGAAGTTGACTTAGATATGTAACAAAATAATTTGACTTTCCCATGTATATCTACTCTCACAAAGGTCTTACATACAAAGCACGCATCTTAATTTACTTTGCATAAGATATATACAAGAGTGGGATCAACGTTCAATCCTTCTACATACATATTTTTATGTTAGTAAGGAAAATAAAATTAAACTGATGAATAATAATTGAAGGGAAATGAAAAAGTACGACTATATAATTACTGTAACTCAAAATCGTAAAATTATTGACCTAATGATCTAGTCAAGTGTACTTTTGGCCACTTGCACACTACTAGACAGGAGCAATTATTAATTAAAGTTGACCAACAGTGGTAATTACTCATTATTTTAGTATTAATATGGTCTCTATTATTTGTTCTTTCATTTGTAGTTATCCTTTAGCAGTGAATAGATAAAAGGGTAAGAAAAATGTAAGAAGTAATTAGGTTTGAAAGGGAGGGAATATATAGCATTTTGAGGTTTGAAAATGAGAGTGAGTGACATGTAAATATGCATTTAGACATTTAATTTTGGAAGCATAGGACAGGTGATGAAAAGTGACCATACATACACAAAAGGAGGGGAGGGGGTGAGGTCTAGAGACTAGTATGTAATATTGGTTGGCCTAGACAACCCAACCCAACCCAACCCAAACCATGTTTCTATCATTTCGGAAGTCTCCTAAACCCCCACGCACCTCATCATTTTAAATTATTATTATTATTATTATCCTCCAAAAATATTCAAAGTCACCTTAGATTTCAAAGGGTGAGTCCATGGTTATGTTCCAAGATCCTACAAATCCAAAAACTCCTAAGTCTAGTAGCTAACCTCATTTTCTATTGTTATTATAAATAATAATTAGATATTTTGCAATGTGGTAGTTCATGATCTTTGATAGGATGATGGGCGTGAGTGAGTGCGGCGAGTGGTTCATTTTTGAGAAATATTAATAATAATAATATGTAATAAAAAAAAAGAAAAAATGTTAAATGTATTATTTCTGTGTTCCTTATTTCCTTCTCCTTGAAGACTAGCTGTCTCTGGCACTGGCAGCAGAAGCAGAAAAGTTCCAGAAATTCTGGTAAGGAACGAGGAAAAGAAACGCAGCGTTTCGTTTCGTGTCGCCGTCATGGATGAAATGTACGGAGTGCCGGAGTACGCCGACAAGCCTCTCATGACTCCGGAGAATCTGATTTTCCCTCCGGACTACCCGGCCTTCCTCACAGCGGCCCGGATTCCCATGTTCGGATCCGATGACCTCTTCTCCGGCGAGCCGTCCGCCGCCTCCGCCTCTCCAGCTGGAATTCCGCGCCACCAGGACGATGACGTCGCAACCACCGTCATGAAGTCCAAAATCGCCTCCCACCCTCACTATCCTCGCCTCCTCCAAGCTTACATCGATTGCCAGAAGGTGAGGAAAGAAAACTAAGTAGCTACAAGCGTAACCGTTTCTTGGAGAAAGGAAAAACGGTTATAACAAACTCCGCAACTACTTTATGCTAACGGATGATACTGCTTCTGCTGCTGCAGGTTGGGGCGCCTCCGGAAATCGCGCGCCTGTTGGAGGAAATCCGGCGAGAAAACGACCTGTGCAAGAGCGACGTTGTTTCCACGTGCTTTGGAGCCGATCCCGAGCTCGACGAGTTCATGGTCCCCCCCTCTTTCTCGCTGCGCACGCACGCACACACATATAATTATTTATTACAACTTTTCTCACAGATTGTGATTGTGTCTCCGATTATGCGTTTTTCGTTTTCAGGAAACCTACTGCGACATGCTCGTGAAGTATAAATCCGACTTGGCTCGCCCCTTCGACGAAGCAACCACTTTCCTCAACAAGATCGAAATGCAGCTCAGCCATCTCTGCACTGGCGCTTCTGTTTCCACCGTTTCTGGTTTGTTCTTCTTCCCTCTCTCTCTCTCTCTTCCTCTCTCGCCTCAGTATCTCACTGGCTGTAGCTCTCGCTCACTGCTAGTGCTATTGTAATTCCTGAACTCGACGTTCGTTTTTGATATATGCGCTGCTTTTTTTTATGGAGAAACAAACCGAAGAACTGGTTTTAATAAACGTTGTGGGGGCTGTTGTAGTAATAGGACCCTTAGCTGGCACATTTATAGCGCAGGATCAGCTGAGAAGAAATTATTTCTGTCTAACAGTGATCTTAAATGAGTTTAGGTATACGCTTCTCGAGTTATGGGTCTTAACCAGTAACAGTACCCTTAGCTGGCACATTGATGGCGGATGACGCATGTATCAACCGATTAGAGGTTGTTTCAGTTTAACTAATGGTGTTAATTTTGAACGCTGGGTTCGTGATTACCTAGTGTGAAGAATAAATTAGTGTCCCTAGTTGGTTTTTAGAAGCTATATGGAGCTATAGTCATTGTTTATGTTTTGTTTGATCTGCCAGGTCCTTATCCCCTTGGCAGTTTAACCATTGGTTGAGAAGATGAATAAACCTCGCAGAATAGTCTTATAAGTTAGCAGCAAATATGTGTTTGCAAGAATGAGATTGGGACATGACGCACAACTTTTTTTCGAAGGGGCACAAGAAAAAGGAAAGCGAAACCCTAACACTTCTCTCTCTTTCTATGGATTGGTGTTTATGCATGACTGTGCTGAATCTCGCTGCTCGCTGTTAATGTATGTGACTTTCTTCGTGTGCTTTCACTGTTAGACTGTGATCCATGCTTCTTTCGTCATAGGAGGAAAAAAAGTTTGGTTGTTTGGTCATTCCGGGATAGTAATGCTGTTTGAACCTTTCACCTTTTCAGTTTCTTCTTTATACGGGTCTTCCAATTAATTGCTAGCTCGTATGGACTTGTGTGGTTTGTTTTGTTTGGCCTTGGAGCTGTTCTCTCCGCACGCTTTTTTTTTTTTTTTTTTTTTTTTTAAATTCCTTTTTTTTTTTTTTTTTTTTTTTTTTTTTTTTTTTAATTTTTGATATCAAGGTTTATCCTTTTTTGTTTTTCTTTTTTCCCCTTGGTTTGTTTTTCCCCGCCCGCTTTTTTTTTTTTTTTCCTTATTTTTAAATTCCATTTTTCTTTTATGCTTTTCCTACTCTTGAATGTCAAGTTTGACGAGCAACGGTCTACGCATTTGGCTCTCCAATTTTGACATTGAGGATGTTCTCAGTGACATCGTAAATAGTTGCCTCGATTTAAGACACTGACCGAACCATAGATAATGGTTTTCAAACACCCAGAAGTTGTTTTTCGTACTACGCCTTCCATCTCACCCCTTTGTATTGCCTTATTAGCGCATGCTTACTATGAACAAGTTTCTGTCAAAAAAACTTCTGCGCAAAATTCAGTCGAGTAATGCTATGCCTGCTTGTGGATGGTAAACAAGTTACCAGTTGTGATTGATACACCCTCGATTAAATAACGGCCGACTTGTGTGTTTGCTAATTGTTAGAGACAATTCTTCTGTAATAATAGGTTTGTTTTCTTTACTTCCTTATGCCAGTCAAAGAAACAAATGCTGGCAGTGAGTATTTTGAAGCCATGGTTTTACTAGATTTGCCTCCTAAATTTTATTTCTCTATTTTTTTTTGTAATATATCATATTCAAATTCTTATCTGATTATAATGGGTCTAACCTGTGGCTTAAATTAGAGGCTACAAAGGTAGACGCTCAGGCCTAGATTATATTATCGCGGTGGAACAATGTAGCTGAAATGCTATCTAAGATTTGTAAGTACAAACTAGAAGATTATACTATATAATATGCCTGTTTCATGTATGTTTAAATTATTTTATCTCTGTGGAAGAATGTGGCAGAAATGCTGTCTAAAATTTATGGCAGTGGACGGTAGAAAATTCTATATATGTAACATGTGATTCATCCATGGGAACAACTCGTTTCCCATATACAAGTAATAACTGTATAAGCTTCTCTCTTCCAGCACACTTGAAGCTTACATGTTGAAGACTTATAACGTAATTTAAATATTATAACCTTCTAGGAGTAATGCACTAGTACCCATTTTGGATTAGGTGGACACAGCATGATCTGACAGTAATGGCATGCAATGATTCTGCTTTCATACTTTATCAATTTATGTATCGAGTTCCAATAGAGCACAGGTCATGCATGTTGTTGGGGGATACAAAAATGTTCATTGGGAATTGTCTAGGGGCAGATAGTCTGTCTGGAGCTAATGTACTCTCTGATTTTTGTAAAATAAATGGAATTAAGTTGCTTTGGGTTATCCTGTTGTTAGTAAAATTAGAAAGAAAAATGAGCTTAACATTATTGAAGTTAGATCATCCTCGTGTGTGCTTTCGTTCCGAAAATTAAAGAGTTTACTGTGAAGTAAGGTTTTTATTCCAAAGGACTCGGCTGATTATAAATTGATCTTTTATACCCCTTCCATTTCTCTGAGATCTTGTTCTCTCATTGTCTGCGCTCCGTAATTACTGATTATGTTTCACAATATAATATTTTACCCTATGTTGCGCATACTCATCATTATCCTGAATCAGTGCAAATGTATATTTTTGTGGTTTTCAACTTTATCATTCGAGAATTTTATTTTGGATACTGCATTTTTTCTTCGACAGAAGATCAGTTACAGTTCCCATGCCGTTTTGATAATTGTGGAGGGTGGAATACAGTGGATTTTCTACTGCTATATTTTGCTTTTTTAAATGTAAAAAAAGGGTAGCCATGTTATGGTTGGAAAATATTATAATTTATGCCTGAAAGTACAGATTACCTTTTCAGTTGTGATGTTTTAATTGGTAAGTGGCTTTGTGTTTCATCCTTAATTTGATGGATTCTTCTTCATTATGCTTTTTTGCCAACCTATATTCCTTTAGCGATTGCCTCAAAAGCAAAGTTGACAGGATGTGAAATTCTTTGTTTCTAAATTTCTTCTTTTGAGTTTTTCTTGTTCTTGTACTGAAATCATTGTGTCAAATTGGATCTTGTATTTGTTAGAAGCATGTCTTAAGGTTATTGAATTGACATCAACTTTATATGTGGAACATATGTTTATTCTTAGCATATTAGTGCGGCATTGTTGCCTTTATTTTTTTTATCAGTCAAAATCTTATAGGAAGGGAATAGAAAAGGTACTCCCACCTATTTTTAAATAGAATGTCGACATTGACAACTTGAACACGAGCTATCTCCGGAATAAATTTCCAATGAGATAATTAATAAACAATTTATGATCTCCTAGTCTGAGATAATAAAAATATGTCAGTTGTTTTAAATATAAACCCCAAAGATAAAGAAGCACCTGAAACTTTTGACTTGATTCAAATCCAGCTTCTAAATTTAATTATTAGTTCCACTACTTTGTTCCAGTCAGTAGTATAGTTCTTGCAGATAATGTAATTCTTATTTAGTTGAATAGCCCAAATGCAGGAGAACCATAGTAATTGCCAGCAATGTTCTAAGTTCTTTCTTCGTTGTTGACATTTATCATGGTTGATCATACTATACTTTTTTAGTGTATGTCATTTCCAGATCGTCCCAAACGATTTGAATATCTAGTGTGATTCCTAGATAATTTAATTCCTGTGTAGTAAAATAGACCAAGTGTAGGAGAACCATTTTGTAATTGCCAGAAATGTTTCAAGTTCTTTCTTCGTTGTTGACATTTATCGTGATTGATCATGCTATACTTTTTTAATGTATGTCATTTCCAGACGACTTGAATATCTAGTGTGATTCCTAGATGATCCATTTAATAAAAGTTTACTCAACTATGCCTCTAAATGGGTTTGAACATTGGGATATTCTGCACTCTGATTTGTGCTTTTTGGGCAAAAGCTTGATGGATGTTTGGGTTGCTCATATTCTGTATCACATTTTGAAGTCTGTATTTAACTGAAGTTTATTTCATGGCTAAATGCATTAGTTACGTGCTAACAAAATCTCCAGGCTTTTATAAATGAAGTGAATCGTTGAGATAAATAGTTAGATGTGAACGAATTATGGGTTGACATGAAAAGGAGTGAAAAACATTACTTATTTACTCATGCCCTCCGTCTTATTTTATGATCTTCTGTAAATCACATGACTGATGAAGCATGTAACATATGTTATATAGTAAGGATAAAATTACTTCGTAATAGTTGATTATTGGTTGATAGAAGGTTTGTTTTGCACCTCTGTTGCATGTTCATTAATTATATTATAGTGGGTAAAAATTATTTTGCCCGGTCCTGGTCAGGCGAGTCTATGGCGTGCTACAAAGAGGTGAATGGTGAGTGCATCGGATGTTAGGAAATTAGAGTATTGAAAACCCAGTATCACTTATTTTTGCAGCACTTTTTTTCAACACATTTTACTGTTAAATAAATTTTACGTAGGACGTGTTGAATAAGATGTAAGACGTGCATGACTGAATGAATCTAACTTGAAATTTTCACCGACTATAAAGTGTCTTGGTGGCATTGTTCAGTTTGGAAATTTGTGAAGTAAATGGAATTTAATTTCACAAATGCTAATATTATTATCTAACTACCTTCAAAGCAACCGGGAGTGCTATCTCGAACTATCGATATTGGTTGTTGTGTTCATCGGCTTGGATGTTGAGACGTTTTGTTTTGTAGCGTCTCCCTGTTTCTGTATGATGTTTGTCTCCTCGGAAAAAGGGTATCATTGTGTTTTTATGACTTAATTTGCTTAGTACGTTAAAATCTATTTATTGTGGGGTATTGAAGTTGAGAAACTGGTTAAACCCTAGGGTATGCTTCTCGGCAGGAGCCTAAATTAAAGTAGGTATGATAATAAAAAATATGATGCAGCTGGATAAGTGGTAATGATTAGACGAAGGGTCAATTCTCATCGAAAATACAAAAAAGATGGTAGCCTTTCTGTGTTTAGAATACACATAAGATACATTTTGGTACTGGTTGGAGGTGAAGTTTCTCCAAAATAATTTGGGCTTTTCAGAAGTACGTAATTGGGTGGTTCCAAATTTTCGGAGTTTGATAAATGCATAAGCATGGAGAATGTGAGGGAAAGAGTTGTGACGCACAGAGATATTATATGAACTTAATTAGGACCTTTCTAGAATCCCATATGCAGCGGGTGATCTTAGAGTTATTAATACTTTCACATGCACTCCCGCAGATATCGCTGTGATATTCCTTCAGTTTCTCTTTTCTGAGAGAAAGTTTTATTCAATGTCAATGCCATGTATGTATATACCTTCCCCACTGCCCTCCCCCTGCCCTCCCCCTGCCTGCTTGTCTTTGAGCTTGTCATTGCCATTTTCCGATATTTTGTTCTCTTGTGCCCCGCTGTGGGCCTCTGCCATTGACCATTAGGTCATTGCTTGATGCGTAACACTTGTCGATCCCAAAATGCCTGACCTTTTTATAAACCGGTCCCCCATCCTCCCTCTTAGTAAAGAAAGCCATCGTATAGGTTAAAGTCTACTTTGGACCCCGAAATTGTAGATTAAATTAACTGAAGTAGTTATTTCAGTTTTTCAACCGTTGTTATTTTAAAGGCCCTTAAACACATAAAAAGGGTACTATTATTATCTACAATGATTTATTCAGTTCATGAATGACTATAGCTCGATCGACCAATAGACATGTGTGTTCTATCTTATAAAAAGACGTAACAGGTTTGACGGGGAGGGGGGCGATTTTTCGTACTGAAGCCACTACTAGCATTTTAAGGTGTTTATTATGTACAAAACTGTAATTTGTGATGGATACAGCGGAAAGATTAGATCTGGGGTTATGAAATGGGGATTAGGAATGACTAGGGCTGTGAGATGGGGTTTTGATGATGCCGTACCGTGTGCCTCGTTGGAAACTTTGAATCTCTCTCTCTGGTTTGGATCACAGTGAGTGACAATGGATGGAACCCGACACTGACACTGATATTTTCATTTTCTTTACTTTCTTTCCAACCTAGGTCTGCTCTGATCTGGTCTGGTGTGTACAGTGTACTCTCATGCGATGGTCAAATCCTTGTCGGATTGAGTGGATGTCAGAAGCAATTTGTGGGTGCTCGTGGGCTCCTAGGCCTCTGTACTCAAACATTATTCGCCTTTGAGATAAGGTGGTCAGAAATGATGAGTGACAAAAGTTTATCGCGAGATTAATTTATATATGTTCAGGTGAAGTGGCACTAAGCATGAAAATCGAAAAATGATGGATCCCATAGGTTAAGTTTTATAAGGTTTAAACTACTTTTTTTAAGGTTTGATATGGCTTGATTTGAACACTTTTAAAATCTAGATCTTTCTAAGTCTGATTAAAAAATTGTAACAGGTAATTTTTTAAGTAAATAGGTTTGCAAACTGACTTTTAAGTAGGAAAATAAATGTAACTTTATGCTTGAATATATAAATTCAAAATACTGTGGCAAGAATTTATTATTATAATAATATTTTTATTCCTTTGAACCAACGACCTTCATTTGAATGTTTTCTATTTATAAATGACACTATTAACTTAAGGTATGACTTAGTTTTGAAGAAGGTCCATAAGTTTTCAACGAAGAAATTTATGCATTATTATCATAAGTATGTTCACATTACTATAAAACAAAGACTTGTATTTTTTGTAATATTTAATTTCAAACATGTCTGATGTTAGTATTTATTTATTTCTTTTTGTTCTACAACAAATAATGTTGATTTTGTACTATTGTTAGATTTATTTGAAGTCAAATAACTTGTATATACTTTCTTGCAATGAAAAAAAGAAGGTAATAAGAGATCAGAGTAAATTGAATTGAAAATAGGTAAAGTTTTTTCTGTGGTCCTCTAGTTGGGTAAAAACGGAGGAAAGAAAGATTTATTTTTTCGTCTGACATATTCAATATATATATATATATATATATATATATATATGTGTATATATATATATATATGTATATATATATATTATATATAGATAGATATATATATTGAGAGAGAGAGAGAGAGAGAGAGAAAATCAGATAATTATAATTTTATTTACTCTATCCTCTGTATTGTGTAACCAAACATAATAAAACTACCTTTCTTTTCTCATTTGTTTTGAAACAACAAAAGTGTTGATGATTTTGCTATGGCTATTGCTATTATTTGACTAGATGATGCGGGTGTGTCTTCGGACGATGATTTGAGTACAGGAGATGGTAACGGTCAAGATGGGCAATCAAAGGGTGAAGATCGTGAACTCAAGGATAAACTTTTACGTAAGTATGGGAGTCACATTGGTAATTTGAAACTGGAGTTTTCAAAAAAGAAAAAGAAAGGTAAACTTCCGAAGGAAGCAAGACAAACATTGCTTCAGTGGTGGAATGTTCACTACAAATGGCCTTACCCTACGGTAATTGATAGTTCTTGCTTCTGTTCTTATTTTCCTCTGCAAACAATCTAATTCACACACACACACACGTACGTGGTACATCATCTATTAATATTTGTTTTACTTTATCATCGTGTATAGGAAGCTGATAAGATTGAACTGGCCAAGTCAACAGGGCTAGATCAAAAGCAAATTAACAATTGGTTTATTAACCAAAGAAAACGTCATTGGAAACCATCCGAGAATATGCAGTTTTCCATGATGGAAAATCTTAATGGACGGTTCCATGTTGATGAATGCTGAGGTGCGTGTACATGTATTGTTCTCAAATGTATATCCCGATTAATTATTGCTTGTATTTTCTTTTGTAAATTCTAAATTAAAAGCAGATTGCTGACAGTAAAATGCGTACTTTCCCATGAAGAGAAAGGGTAATGATCATAGTATTCTTGATAAATAACTACTAACATTGTGAATGAATGCTCGCACTGTGCTTCAGTGTCCTACTCCCTTATTAGCTCATTGTCGCCGTTCCATTTATTTGTCGCCTTTCTATCCATATATTGATTATGTTTTTAGTTAATGGGATATTTGTGGCTATATCTATTAATATTGGTATCATTTAATATTTGAAAAACAGTGTTAACGCATCTTAGTATCAGTACTATTTTATGTACAAAAACATAAAAAATGTACCTTTAATCTTATAAAAGTTTGCAGCATGTCAGTTATTGCATATGAAACTTAAAAGGCATATCTAAAACTTAAAAAGTTTATGAAACTAAAGGAGGACTTATCTCTAATATTGTTGAACGGATTGATGAAAATTTTTAATTATAAATTAGTTACGAATAGTAATGTCATGTAGTTATGGAGTTCATCACACGCGAGAAAGCGTAGTTGCAGTAGATTTGTCGAACGAAAATCTTCAGATAAGTTGAACCTAATATATAATCTTGAAAGTATCGACATTGACTATTTCTCAGATAATTAGTAAAAATAATCAGTAGAAGGAATTAAGTGTATAATAAAACTCTAACTGGAAAATTTTAAAAAATATTATTAATTATCTTTTAGTTACAAAAGTTTACTATAAGTACAGTTTTGTCTCAAAAATGTAAGTGATATTCCCAATTCAATTATTCAACGTGACATTGGTAGAAGGATCCTCGGTAGATACTAAAATTGTTTTACTATAGTTATATTTAGCTAATATATTATATTTCACCATTATTACGATATAATGAATAATAAATTTCAATATATTCATATTTAAATTGAGAGTTGAATGAATGTCTATGAATAAAAATCTATAATATGGTTATGATATAATGGAAATTATGAATACATTATAAAAAAATTAAAATTATCAATGAGACAAATTCATCGAAAATACTCAATCTATTGTATTTATTGACGAATTTTTAATGGAAACAAAGTCTGTTGGTAGATTGGTTGTGTGTAAACTTATTGATGGATATTTTGAGTTTGTCAGTAATTACATACATATTTACCGATAAATCAACAAATATCAATTTTATCATAAAAATTAATATCTGTAATTAGCGACCAATGATATTCATCTGTAAAAATTGTCAATAATGATATTTTACTGACATATAAAATTCTGTCGGTAATTTAACTTTTTTTGTAGTGATAATTAGTTTTAGGGAGGAAATACTATCTTGATATATTTAAGATTGTTAATTGAATTTGGAATTAAGAAGAAGATTATTTATATATATATATATATATATATATATATATATATATATATATATATATATATATATATATATTTTT
>Ga0099824_1001585_pt1 | contig 32204 bp, 15 predicted proteins | sample SiratrowhiteBW_FD_76837 | JGI IMG/M metagenome (GOLD analysis project Ga0099824, IMG submission 76837) | Root nodule microbial communities of legume samples collected from California, USA - Siratro white BW | ecosystem: Host-associated > Plants > Roots > Nodule | place: USA: California... | reverse complement strand
CTTTTGTTTTCTGTCTTTTTTTTTTTCTCCCGTTTTTTTCCCTCTTGTTTTTTTTTTTGTTCTTTGAGAATTTTTTTTTTTTTTTTTTATTATTATGAATAAAGAATCATTGAATCCAATCTAAAAGAAATACAAAAAGCAGTAATTATTCTGACGCGAACTCCAAACAAACCCTCCACCAGATGAAAAGGTCCACTTTATTTTTGTTTTGACCCTTTCTCCACTTCTAATGGTAACACCATTTTATTCGGTAATTTTGCATTATAAGATTGGGAAAGCAAATACATCACCCTTTCATTATCATGTTTTGGATACAATACGTAGTTGATCATGATAATGGGGTAGATGGAAACAAAGAATAATATTAGGTAACCGTTGCAAATGGAAAACAACTACTCAACTCAAACGGAAATAAAATATCAGAAAAATATTTGAATAGAAAATAAGGTATGATGCATGTTTATTGTGGTTGTAGGGGTAAGAAGATGATGATGATGATGTGGATGAGGAGAGTGAGGTATGTGCAGCTGGAACCAGAGGGACCTTGCTACATTACAATACACGTGGCGGAAAATGAAAAAGACGAGCATGTGAGAAAGTGTGGAAATCCAGTGTATCCCGTTGTCATGTTTTGGGACTACAAGGAGCAAAGTCTTCACTAGTGTTTCTGTATGTATTTTTTTAATTATATTTTAATGATGAAGTAGGAGCTGGCAAAAGCTGGCAATTATCAACTTCTAAATAATACCAGTTGCTTTGGACTTTTGCAATTCTTTCTCTTTGTCGGATTTGCTTGTAAAATATGTGCAAAACAAACCAACAAACAGCGGTTTCGCATTTCCAGAGATCACTCTACAATTATCTTATCATGCTTTCATCTCATTTTTCCAACCTACTTTATTTATTTATTCACTCACCCATATATTTCTACTTTTTTATATCAATAATTTAAGAATTATGTGTAATGTTAGATGGAGTTTTCTTTATTGTTTATTTGTTTATTAACGTAACCCACATTTTCATTTCCTGGAATTACTGTCTTCAATTTATGAGAAGAGAAAATGGAGTACGTTGGATCGTGCTGAATTGATCCGAGTGACAACTAAAAATGGAAGAAAACAAAATATATACATATGATCGATTTTTATTTTCCTCAAATGCTTTGTATTTTACTCCATTATTTAATAAATGGATTAGATAATCGATTGTAGCCTTTTTTTTTTTTTTTCGACAATCATACATTTGTTTGGATAGAAATGTTTTTTTTTTTCAACTCTGGGTTCTTCCTTTAAATTCAGAAATTGTTATATACAAGATAAAATAAATAACTAGAAATAATACAATTATATATCTACTTATTAATGTTTTTTTTTTTCAAATTAACGGAGTTTGAATTGTAGTTACTTTTGGATTTGATTTCTTTCTTTCAACACGCACAGGTATTCTATTTCAAACTCCATTGCACGGCAACTAAAAGGAAAATAATGACATTCTTTTCCCTTGGACTATATTTATAGAGTAAAAAAAAAAGTAAAGGACAAAATTGATGAGAAGAAAGAATAATTACAAATTAGGTAAAGTTTGAAGTTAATAATTTAAGAGGGATAAAAACAAATAAAAAATAAAGTAAAGGATGTTGTTATGTTGAACAATGAATAAAAACATATATAAATTAAAGTTTACTAAAATATTATAAATAGGTGAAAATTTCAATATCATTTACTTAATTTTTGTGTCATCTGACTTGAATGACCACACGCATGAACATATAAGAGTTTACATTAGCCTGAAAGTAAGAGATAACTCCATCTAAAGTTATTTGTAAAGGTTCTTATAAGAATAAATTGTTATGAAGAATAAATTGAAAAAAATGATAACATTATTTCAAGTGATTGTAATAAATATTTTGTGCATAGTAGCAAAATATGTTTTGTCTTTCTTTAAGCGAAAAGAGGAAAAAAAGTGAAAAAAAAATTGTTTTACAAAAAGAAAATTGAATGAAGGATGTTCCATGTTTGGTTAGAAAATAGTAAAAGAAATTAAAATTTACCTTGTTTATACACTTTGAGTATTTTTTTCATATATTTAATTTTTTATTTAAATTTATTATTTAACTTTTAGTCGTCCTATTTAATATTAATAAGCAATGTATAGCTGATTACAGTAAGTTACACATTCATAATTAGAGTCAAATAGGTAGTTGAATCTTACATAATTGATAATGACTAGAGGATAGCAAGTGTTTACCCGTGCAAATACTAGTTTCTTGTTCTATCTAGAACAATTGTTTACTTCAAGTGAAGGCACCCACAAGTTATTTTATACTTGCATGTTTCAATAGATACGTGTGGATACTTCTAAAATTTTAAATAGGATTATTTCAAAATTATCCTTTAAAACAGAAAATAAAATAAAATATTGATCTTAATGTATAATTCAAATAAAAATGTTTCATAAACTATTATTATAAATAAAATTAATCATTTAAAAAACAAATTCAGATAAATTACACCATAAAATACAAGTTTAAATAAAACTAATCTTTTAAAAATTATTTTAATTTCATAAGTATAAATAAAATATAAAAAATTAAATTACAAGTAATTCATCAATTTTTAATTTTTCCTCGTTAATAATTTTACTCAATTACTTCATTCTAAAAGATAGTTCAAATAAAAATAATTAATGATGGACAGTGAGCATTTGCTAACTAAATTGCATGACATCCATATTCACTCTTTTAAGAAATAAATAATTAAAATATTTATACCTACTACATATTTTAGCTATAAATATTTACAAGTTGATATTTTTTTTATCTTATACTTCACAGTGTCACAAATCTTTATTTAACCTTTTAATTAACTAAACAAACATACTCCTCCCATTTTTTATTTTTTTTTTATCTTTTTTCCCGTACGTCAAATTGAGACTTGTTTCAATATCGTGTAATTGAATAATAACAAACAATATAGTTGATGATATTATTGTTTATCAAACAAATTTAACTGGACTAAGCAACATGTGAATTTAACATTTTTTTATTATTTTTTTTAATCAAGATGAGTTACTGTTAAGTTCAATTAAAGATTTCGACATAGTATTTAGTATAAGAATTTTTCCACAAAAAAACAATAATTTTCAGTTCTTTACTTTACTAATAATACCATATAATTCATTACTTTTCGTTAATATTTCAATACCACTTTTATAAACTTAATATTTGTTTATATAATTCTTTCATTGTAATAGATGTCATGATAATAATTTTAGTATATAAAGTGTGATGTAAAGTTTTAAGGACTTTTAACAATCTATCAGTATAGTCCATGTATAGAGTTTCTTAAAATGGTGAAAATAAATTTATTAGTTAAAATTTTTTAGATTAAATTTATTGACATATACCAATAATTATGACAATGTAACATTTCCGTGACCAATACTTAAATTACCAAACAATATTATCTTTGTCTTTAGCTATAATACGTTGTATAATATATTTGCTCAAATATTCACTATTAAATATTTTTGGAAACAATGACTATAATAAATGAGCTTAATGTTTCGTTCACTTATTAAAAATACCAAATTGAATTTAAAGATTCTCTATAAGTTCCACTTTTTTGTCATTATAGATTCTTTGTCGTCAAATAAAATTTGTATGACTCATCAAAGGCTATTGGAGTAGGGTGTATTCAATTCAATAAAAGTCCACCAAAATATAAATGGTTGCACTAGATAAAAACCACTACAAAAAGTTTTTGCAATGTTTTACAAAAACTTTATAATTAAAATATAAACAAAATTTATAAGACAAAAACATACCTGTTACAAAAGCAAACAAATCTTGATAGCCAACAACAATTTCGATTTTAAATCAATACCAAATTACTAATAACAAATAAAAAATTTATTAATTAAGTATTGAAATACTTCACACATCTCAAAGAAATACATTTTGTAATTATTAATTACATATCTTTCCGAAAACAATTTATGCCAAAAATTTAATAATCACAAAATACATGTATCAACACATAAACATTAATGAACATGAACTTGAACTTCACTTAGCAACTGTGCTCAGTTAATTAAATAGAGCACATAACCAAATTCATTTTCCATATATGAAGATATAGTTTGTATTCCTCCCTTCCCTCCCAAAGGAAAAAGAAATGAAGAGTATTAAATATTTCTTTAGCTATCAACTTGATTCTAGGTAAGTACAATTATATAAAACTTAAAACACAGTTAAGAAACGTTTTACAATATTTTAATAATTGAGCCTTGACTAATATGTCATCAACTAACTAATCACGCAAACCTTACTTCACAACGTACAACAACTAATAACAAAATAGGTTAAAGCAAGTGTAAAATTTAAAGCATTCAAAACACAGGCTAAAATACAAGAAAAGTTGCAAGCAAAACAAAGGATTAAACATTCAAAATAAAGCACAATGATTAGACACAGTGATTAACACTAATTTTTGCATAAAAAGTTGAAAAATCAAACACACTATGGCAAAATATTAAGACACTACACAGAATTAGAATCAACTCAATCTTAACTTATGAGCGAAATTGAAATATAAAGTAAACATTTATTTCATTTTCTAATTTTACTTTTTTTATTTTATTTTTTATTTTATTTTTTTGCACTTCGCTTTCAATTCTTTTACTTTTTCACGTGGATCAAATATATTTCATATCTACACTCAATTAAAAAGCCAATCAAAGAACCAGATGTGAAATTAGTGGACCTGTGCACTTGCACGTATACTAAACTAGTTTTCTTCTAAACTAAAGATACCGGAGTAGAAAAGTAAACACAAAGGCATTTTGCCTTACTCCACAAATAATGGAATGACAGTAGTTTAAACTTTTCCAATTAGGTCACCAAAATCGTTGAAAAAAAAATTATACACATATACATATGCTAATCGATACATTTCTCCATTAATCCTATATTTCGCTTTACTTTTAAATGGTTACATAACTTTTATCAATTATTTATAGAAACACACAAATAATATTTAATTTTTAATGCAGTCCTAATTACCATTCTCAAATTTACATTTATGTCTATAATAAATGCAATTTATGAATTAATGCTGTGGCTATCCCTGTAGTTGAGTCATTAGTTATTGCAACACTCAAACTAAGTGGATGATGACCAAGAAAGATCCTCCTTACCAACCCATTTTTAGATACATCTATAAAAATACACACGTCAAAACCATAGTAGCATATGAAGTGGAGTAGCATAATATAAACTTTCCTTTCCCACCCTATAACTCCACAGGGTCAACAAGAAACAACATTGCATAATTACTAATTTTTGATTCGTAGGAAACAAATCAAAACCATGACTTGTTTGCATGGGAACGCAGGAAGAGTGAAGTGAATGGTTCCTTGGGAAGCATGATGATGATGATGATGAGAAAGACCAAACTTGTTCCAACACTCATTTAATGGCACAGCGAAATAGATTGTGAATTAACATTGTCAATGGTGAGGTGAGCCTCGGGGTTTCGTTCATAATCTCAAGATGTTTTTTTAACTTTTTAGTTTTAAAATTTTCATTTCAACGAAAACAATTAATATTTTATTTGTTTACATTATTTTGTTATATATATATATATATAGATGTTGTTAGGATAAATAACTGGTATTGTCTGCTTTAGAACTCGGTTGCTCCATCACGATTTTGTCCTTAAAAGATGTATCGGAAGGTTAAGGGAGGAAGATGTATATAAACTCACCATGCCTTTACTTTAGTGATGTTATCTCAACGGACTTGAGGTCAGAATATTGGCGCCATATTTGGGGATCTCTTCCCTTAGCCCTTGACCTAGGAGGCTTGTTCCGATACATCCAATAGTCCCATATCATTTAGGAGTCGAGACCAAGGTCAATTTATATACACATTCCTCACTTAAACCTCCTTAACCCTCTGAGACGCCTTTTAAAGATAAAATCGTGATGGAGCAACTGAGTTCCAAAGCAAACAATACCTCAGTCGTGGTAATTGACCTTAGCGATGTTATCTCAACGGACTTGAGGTCAGAACATTGGCGCGGTCTGTGGCAATCTCTTTCCTTGACCCGGGGGCTTGTTCCGGTTTACCCTATAGTCTCACATCGCTTAGAAGTTGAGGCCAAAGTTAGTTTATATACACCTTCCTCACTTAACCTTTTGAGGCGTCTTTTTAAAAACAAGATCGTGACGGAGCAATCGAGTTCTAAAATGGACAATACCTCGAGTGCGGCGGTGATTGACTCTATCGATGTCATCTCAACGGACTTGAAGTCAGAACAATATATTTGGATAAAAATTATTTATTTTATATGATTTAAGATGTCAATTAATTTATTAATTTTTAATTCTATAATTTCTTCTAAGATATTAAATTTTTAAAATAAATATAATCCATCAACATTAAAAAAATTATATTTCAAATATTTTTCATATTTTTTGATGTTTTAAATTACTTAAATCAACGTTTTTTAGACAATTGTTTTATTTGAATATAAGAAAAGTCATCGATTCTAAATGATTTTTGAAGAGATTTTACAATTCTAAATATATAAACGAGTTAATTTTATCGTTTCTTTCTCAAATTGACATTTATTATAGTAATGAATCTTCATTGATCATATTTTTAAGCAAACAATTAAACTAAAATATGTAAATTTTAAATTTATAAAATACACTTATTATAAAAACTCAAACCTAAGTTTCTCAAAACAATTTTTAGAATGAAAAACATAATATTTTGAAATTTTATAAAGGTGATGTTATTATTCTTATTATATTCTTTTAATAAATTAGCAATTTGGTCTCACTCATTCAACATTTGGCAATTATCTACCATTCTGCCATTCGGCCACTTGGTTTCTCGATTTCTTAATTCAATCTCTCACCCTCTCGGCTTCTCATCTTAATATAATAATAATAATAATAAATTTATATTATATCTACATACGTATAATGCTTGGAATCTATTATAAATGTTCATATTTTAATTATTAAATTATTTCTCCACTAGTTAAAATTTTATACATATCCACTATATATATAATTAAATGTATAATAATTATTGATTTAAAAGAAGAAATTTCTTTGTTTTATTTTATTAACTAATTTGGAACGTCACAGTTTTCATGCATATTTAAAGTATATTTTTTTTTCTGCATATAGTAAAGTGTGATGAATATTTTTTTTAATTAATTTTAATAGTTGGTAGCTTAAGTTTTAATTTTTTTGTTATAGACCACGCAACTTGTTTTTTTAATTATTTTTCTTAATTTTAGTTACGATCTTTCACTATGTCTTTTTTTGGTATATTCTAATTTTTTATGTTATATAGGTAATACCTTTTATTTTAAATCAGGTTAACAAAGTTTACTGATGAAAAATAAAATAAAAAGAATTTTAAAAATGATTTTGATAAAACAAGTCATTCCACTACCATGACAATACGTAACACCTTAATAAAACTATACATCATAATAAATAACGAATAAACTATATTATTAACATGGGTTTTCATCAATTAAAAAACATTAAAAAAAGGAGTGATTTGAAAAAAGAAATTAAAAAGAATGCAGAGTTGAAGAGATTATTGACATGAATTTTCATTAATTAAAATAATTAATCAACAATATTTAATAAATTAATTATATTTTATTCTAAATTATTTTTTATAAAAAATAAATTCGTAATTTTACTATTTTATTTTAATTCAAACATACTTACTTTTCGATCACTTTCTTTTAATGGAACGTTAAAAATACTTAAATGACCATTGCGCTGACACACTCGTATATGTTCTTCCTGGTGTAGGTGGCAACACATGTCGATTACCATGTTCTTGAAACTTTTTTCACGCAAATGGATCCTTGAAAACTTTCCTACCGTGCATTTAAATCCTTGAAAATAAGGGAATGTGCTTCAAATATTGAGATGTTTGGATAAATTATGCTTAATTTATGAAAGTTATTTCACTGTTAGAGACTATACAGATGTTAAGAAGCTATACATAATTAATCTAAAGTAGACAAACATATCATTATGACATTTAATTATTGTAGATTTTTTTTCTTAGAAAGTTATATACTACAATAAAAACTTAATACATGACAAAAAAAGTTTTCAGAAAGATATATTTATTTTTTATTTATTTAGATGGAGTAGATTTTACACAGATGAATCTAAAAATTACAATCTATTTACAAATTTATTAAATGATGGGTTCGGCGGCGCCGACCCTAACATTTTACCCAAATCCAAAGAAAAAGATACTAAATTTCATTTCATGAAAGCACCCTTGTAAGAGCAATAATCTGCAGTCAAAGTTTGAGCATAATGGAAGACCAAACGCAGAGAAAACCCAGAATCCTGTGCCTCCACGGATTTAGAACCAGTGGCGAAATCCTCAAGCAACTTGTCTTAAGATGGCCAGAACCTGTGATACAAAACTTGGACCTCGTGTTCCTCGACGGCCCGTTTCCCGCCCAGGGAAGATCTGACGTTGAAGGCATTTTTGACCCTCCTTACTATGAATGGTTCCAAACCAATGAGGTTGTTGAAGAGACAAGACAGTCCATCTTAGTAATCTCAACCTCCGGCATTATTCTAGTATGCTGCTAACGTTTATCTTTTCGTGCACAGGACTTCTCTGAGTACAGAAACTTCGAAGAGTGTTTAGTATACATAGAAGATTACATGCTCAAAAATGGTCCTTTCGATGGTATATTGGGTTTCTCTCAGGTGGAATTTGCTGCTACAATGTTATTTGTGAACTTCTAGCATCTTTTGTTTTTCCAATTTTGACAAATAAGGAATGTTGTCTCTCAGGGAGCACTTTTAGCGGCTGCATTGCCAGGAATGCAAGAGCAGGTACTGAAAAAGAAACTCATCTTATTTCTGTTTACACTTTCTCTTTTAGATATTAAGTTGATCTTTCTTCCATGATGATGCCCTTTTGGTGAAAGAATGAATATTTGAGTTATCAATGAGTATCTACCAAGCATGAAGCATGGTTGGTTGCTTATGCGGTTTTATATCTTAAATTGTGAAAGAATAGATACTTGTGTTTTGACTCTAATGCTAAAGTTTTTAAATGGGTGTGTAGCTTTGTTTCTCTGTCTTGATGATGATTCTTAACTTGAAATGTACATGTTTTTAATAAAAATAGTTTGTGTTGCTTATATGTAATTTTTGTTGAGCAATGCTATATTCATTTTAAGCAATTTGCATAAACAGCAGCATTAGAGATGCTCTAAGTAGGCTAAATAAGTTATAAAACTACATTTGATTTCACTAAAGGGAGCGGTGACTTTTATAGGGTGTAGCACTTGGGAAGGTAGACAAGATCAAGTTTTTGATTGTGATATCTGGAGCCAAGTTTGGTGGAAAGAAGTTTGGAATGCCTGAATTGGCTTCTAATGCATTTTCAAAGCCAATTGATTGCTTATCTCTTCACTTTATCGGTAGTTTCAAGTCCCTCATATGTGATTCTGCTTAAGCAAATTTTCCTTTACATTTAACTTTGAAAGTTGTATTGGATCTTCTATTCTTATTATGTGGTGAAGGGGAGAAAGATTTCATGAAGGAAGAGAGCGTTGCTTTGTTGGAAGTATTCCAGAATCCTGTTGTGATTCATCACCCCAGAGGGCATACAGTCCCCAAACTTGGTTAGCAACAGTGACTTTTGCCAGGACACATTTGAATATTGGTTTTGTGCATATAATGTGTCTCAACTCTGAAATCTGTGATTTTGAATTGGTGCTTCTTTGTTGCAGATGACAAAAGTCTTGAAATTATGGTTAATTTTACTGACAAGATTCAGAGGATGATTTAGGATGGTCATATCAAAACTTGAATCTTATGGAGACTTTATGTCAGTATTCTATCTTGTAATAACACTGTAAAACTTCACTGAAGCCATATAGTAATAAGAATTTTGCCGCAATAGGCTCCAATATATGAGGCCAGCCTCAATGAATGGTTTAAATTTGAGTTCATTTTATAAAGTTTCAACTTTCATGTAAATAATTAATTTGTTATATAGACACACTTGTATTTTGAATGTGAATTCTTCTCCGAGGTGAGTTTAGTGCTTGAGTTGATGGAGCAATAGAAGGTTGGGATTTCTTATTGTGATTCAGCCAATAGAATCAGGTGGCACGTAATATAGTTTTCTATTTTTTGGTGGTCAATAGGGTTGGCCCAAAATTCTCAAATGTTTTGAACATTGGGAGGGAAGTGGAAAATGTTTTATGCAGTTGATTATGATTTATTCTGCAATTGATATGTTTTGCAGCTGCAATATTTGTTGTGGAGTTGTTGAATTTTGTTTTCCAAAGAGTAGGTCCATTATGAGCTTATATGTTGATTCAAATGATTACTGCGTTTATGGTTGGTGATGGACCTTGCTAAACATACCAATCTTCTTATGAAATTGAGCTGCAATGACACAGATATATTTCCCACAAATAAATTTTCTATTTATAACTTTTCATTTATACCATTCTTTTGTAAGTTTTAACTTTTCCAAGGAGTCAACCAGAAGTCAATCGTGCTTCTATATTCTTTTGGTTAGAAGTCAATCGTTTTTCTATCAGTTTTTGTTTTATTGATTTCATTAATATTATTAGTTTTTCTATTATGAATCTTTCAAAGTAATAACTTCTTAAACATGGAAAATTAGTAGAATGACAATTCAGTCCTTCCCTCATACATGCAGACTATTGGAAAACATGAATATCGGAATCATTTTCTTAAAAATAGTTAAAATTTGTTTAACTGGTCATAAGCATTTTTTGAAAGGTTTATATTAACTTCATTGCTTATATAAGCAGTGTGATTTGCTCTGGTTGTAAATTTTGTTAAAGAATGTTATTGTTATTTTATTGTAAAAATATGCAAAATTATATAACTTTAAACTACTTTTTATAGACAACTAGATTAAAAATGACCTTAGATTTTATTTGAAGTTTTTAAAATTGTATTATTTGAAGTTTTGTAATATTTTTATTTATCACGTGAGAATCTTTATTATTTAAAATAAATTTTATTAGTTTCTGAAATAAAAACTGACAAATAATTTTTAACTGGAAAAAGTTATAACTTATATTACTTATACATTTATAATATATAAAATTTTGGATATTGTCACGTTGTTATGACTGATATATTTCCAAAAACAATTATTTTCAAAAGAACCAAACAAGAAACAGATTTTAATTTAAATGATTATCAGTATAAGAACCCTTCTTTGAAAAAAAATATTTTATTTTAATAACATAATGATTAAATTATTTATAAGAATTAAATTGAAAATAAATATACTATAATTCTTTTTATTTAATATATTAATAGCTCATTTGAAATCACTTTTGTAGATATCAAGTGCAAAATTATATGGATGAAAGTATTTTAAATAACTTAATATAATATTTTCTTGAAATAAATTGATATAAATTTTAAAAATAAGTAATCAAATAATAGGTTTGGCAAAAAGAGATAATTGATTAAATAATAGGTCTCGAATACAAATAAGTTCCTGTGATTTTCATTTAAATTTAACAACACAACAAAAAAATATTCATTTTACATTATATTTTTTTCTCTTACACTTCCTACAGAACATTTTCTTACTGTTAGGGCAACAGGATTCTTAAACTATTTGTTAATTACTAAAAGTTAACATTTTTTGGAACATTCTATTACTATTTGTGATTTTCATAGTATGTTTTTATTTTATTTTATTTTACATGCTTAATATCAAGTTCACCAGATTAAATTTTAAATCTCATATCTAAACTTCTATATTCTAAATCAACTTCTCGAAAAAAAAAAAAAACGTAGTAAGTTTTAATAATAGTAATAGTCTACAAATTCACTATAGAGTTTTATAACCATAGTTGTTATTCATCATAGTTTTGTTGTAGTGAAATAATAACCAGAGAACAATAACATTAAAAAATAGATGTTATTACAAACAATTATGTTATGAACATTTAATGCTTCTAGGTGTTGCTGCTCCAGACGGCTAATGATTATTCTCCAACCCCCCTTCATGTGTGGTCCAGTAATGGCAGTGTCTGGCATATTTATTCTTGAGAAAAGAATGTTTTTAGTTTATATATTTATAGATAAATGGTTATTTTTTAATATTTTTATACTAATTAAAAAATTTGTTTTTTACCACTAATTCTGATATCAAGTCTTAAAAAATTAAGGACAGAATATGTAAAATTTAATTACACTAAATACTTTTTTTTTCTGAATTATATTATTTTTATTCTTCAAAAATTTAAACATGCATTTTAGATTTTATTAGTAATAACGAAAAAAAAACTTATATGGATGACAACTTTAATACATAGATTTTATTATTAAATTTTTTTCTATTAAATATAATAATTAACACTATATTATAACCATCATCTAAACAAATTTCCATCTAGTGTTATTACTATTAAAGATCTAAAAGATATGTATAAATTTTTTAAATACCTAAAATATATGTGTTTAAAGTTCAAAGTTTAGAGTGAGAAAATGATAAAAAAATCTGTATTAAATATTTTAAGAAATTTCATTGGACAGATTATATTTTACCCAGTTTGATTTATTGTTCGACCTTTTTTTTTTAGACAAACTAGACAGCTCGGAATTACATAATATGTTAGGTAACCATTAAATTTTATAAATTTTAATTTAGACTTTTTATATAAGAAATAAATTGAATGGACCAAAGTTGTGTTCAATTACAGTATTGGTAGAACAAAAGGTAGCTGTTAGAGTAATCATTTTTCATATCTTATAAGTTATTTTATGCAATTCTTAAATGTGACATGACTATATATTCATATAGTTCTAAATTTTGACGTGTTATTCATGACTTTAGTATGAGTTGAGTAGATATTGAAGGAATAAATTCTGAATATAACGACTTTATTACAAAATTAAAATTAAGAAAGTTGTATAATCTAAACATAATTTTAACTTCCACGAGTTTAGGGTTTAATTAAATTGTTTAGGTGAGACACCACCTTAGTATAAAACATAAACAATTGAAATTGTGCATAAGTGTGACTATTTAAGTTGCTTTTGTTTCATACTAAAATCTTGTCACATCTACTAACTTCACTTTTAGATTTTTTTTTTAATATACTTAATAGAAAAATGTAATCTGAAAATTAAGATAAATGTAAAACACTTCAGTTGTGTTTTGTTTTACATTAAAGTCATATACACCTATACCACTTCAGTTTTGATTTTTTTTTTTTAATTTAGTAGAAATATGTTAACCTACCTAATATTCTTACTACCTATAAATCATATTTTTTTAAAGTATTTACATTGTGTTTTATTGAACCAATTTGTGTGATTATATTATAAAATAGGATAAATTGTTATGGATGATGTCTGTTTAGTTGTATTAATTTGGGAAGATGGATTAAAAAGGATTTGTAGGATGAAATCTTGCTCATGTAAAGAAATTTGAAAAGATAAAATTGAAAATTACGAAATAGTCATTCTAAGTGAGTTAGAAATAAGAAAACACTCTTTTCCACAGGTTAATTAGTAATTTTACAAATATATCAATTTAAAAAATAAAAAAATTTATAACATCTATCAAATTATTCTCAAACATTCCCTTCAAATCCCTTTAAATCATATCATCTATCCATTAATTCAAACAACTTTATCATCTACACACAATTCACTCAAATTCTTTTAAATTCATTTCCTCAAATTCACTTCCCCAACTAAACAATAATATTAATACTTTTGAGATGAAAGATAGATGAAAATTGAACTCTAATTATTGATATAAGTTAAAGAACAAACTAAGTATAAGATATAGAGTTATTAAATACTATCATACTATCATAAACGAATAAATAATATTGGAACTCATCCTAGAGTTATTATATAAAATAAATATCCTTAATTGATTTGAATGCTTCAAGATACACTCTTACATCTAATATTATTGGATATCTCAAGTATCATACTGGAGAAAATTCAATAGCAAATAAGTCCCAACAAACTTTATTTAATAAGCTACAAATGACTTTAATACTATATTAAGAAAATTAAATTTAAATTAATCATACTTTATAAAATTGACTTTATAAGATGAGTTTTTATCAAATTATATATTTTATTTATAATCAATATGGTTTCCTACAGATATTATAATAAACAATTTTCCTTTTTGTTAAAACTTTTATTTTTTTTTTCAATATTTTTAGCAAAAAGGTATTCTTTGAAGGATTAAAGCGAGAATCGAAAAAATAATTTAATGATGATTTAAGTAAAATATATATATATATATATATATATATATATATAATAAAATAGATTTTTAACATAAACATTTTGGTGATTATTTATACCATTATTTAAAATAGTAAAAGAATAAACACTTTTGTACAATATTAAAAATATTATTTAATTAAGTTTTAAGTATCTTATAAATTTTAATATTTTTAATTAAATATTTGTTTTTTATTCAATTAATTGTTTAAAATATTCTTTTTTATTTTTATCTAATTACTTTATCATTTAATTTTTTGTTGTCATGCAATTACTTATCTTTTCTCATCTTCAACTCATTCTTTTCATATCTAAGAATGAGTTGATCAACAATCTAAAAAAAAATATAAAAAAAAACACAAGCTGAAGACGAAAAGATAAAAATAATAATCATATTATCTTCTTGAGAACAAAATCATATAATAACCTATTTAAACGAAAATAAAATAAAAATATGTTGAATATATAATGAAATATTTTAGTAAAAACGTAATTAAAATATCTAAATTTATAATATATTTAAAGCTTAATTAAGTTAAATTATTTTATTATCTTATATACAAAAAGTAATTTATTTTAATATTTAACTTTTATAGTTTAAGAAACGATGGATCTATTATGTGTAGGCCGTAAAAAATGATTATCCATATCCAGGATTTTTGGACCGGTAAGGACGAGTTCTTCCTGGTAAGGGTTAGACTGAGCTAGAAAAGTTTTAGACTGAGCTAGAAAAGTTTTAGTTCAATTCTAACCCAACTTTAAGAAATTTTTTTCCAAATAAACTACACCGACTCAAACGCCATGGTCTTAAAAAATCTTTTTGGTATTCCGTAGGTGGAGGCCATAATCTTCGTCGTCCTAATCATCGTTTTTGTTTTCAAACTAGGTCTCGATAATTCCAACTGTTGTAAAAACTTGTTGATCAAAGTCAAGAACATCCCAGAAAAAGAAAAAAAGAAGTGGGACTTAGCTACTACGAATTAACACATTCAATCAAGTCTTTCCTTGTATATTTTGCTCTACAGCTATCTTCTTCTCACATGTAAAATAATGGAGAACAGAGTGGCAAGGCTCAAAGCAAAACAATCATTTCTTCAATTTTCTACAGCATGCAAATATCATATCATATCATATGATCTTCCATAAACTAAGTCCAGCGACATTGAAAGTGCTCCTACCTCTGACCTTCGGAAGCACCATGCACCGTTCACTAATAATTATCTGTATAATTAGTTCCCAATGTCAAAAAGACGTTTAATTAAGAGTGAGACATTCACTACGAAGAATCCTTCAAAATTTCACTAGTGGGGGCACTCACTAATCATCACAAACTCTAGTGACCCATTTCTTCTTTCTTTTTCCTCCCGGTTTAATCTTCTAATTAATATTTTTGGTGCTGTTTCAAAGTGGAAAAACCACATGTATCTATAGGCCGGTGTTTAGGGCCTGGCGGTGATGTGTCTTTAAAGCTTAATGGAAATTTATGATCTGAAGAACTTGGGTCGTGGCCTATACCTCAGGTGGACCACAATCTACTATGGCCTTAGATTAATTCACAGGCCCGTAAACTTTCTTCCAATTTCAATTCATATTCATATCATACTTATTTAAACAACATAGTAGAAAATGATTACGCTCACTTTTCAAGAATTTATGGTTTAATGTGACATAAGTATTAATGTTGGTAATTGTTGAACAGTGAATGTCTTAATCTAGGAATCAAGTTAACTGTGCATAAAGCAGGTGTAGATGACCCACTTATATATTTCATTTGCACGCGGGAATGTCATTTCGTAAGATTACGCTTTACAGTTCCATCTTTAGGTGAAATTAAAGCTGCAAGCAAAAAGTGGAACCAAAGCAAAGCAATTATTTTAGGAAAAGCATGCAAAGTAACCATTTTAAGCTCATGCTCAACTGCCCAAAAACATGATTCAAAGAAAATTTAGCTTCAGCTCCTACTTACTATTGAATCAGTGGATACAAAGTCAATTCATGAAATGGGTCTGTGAATCATTACCTTCTGACGTTGCTTTAGAATGGGTTTAAGTTAATGGTGTGTGGAACAAATAATTAGCCTACAGTATTTTGGGTGTAGAGAAAAATTATTACTATTCCTTTTTGCATGCTCTTCACAATTAAATTGCTAAGTAATTAGTATGGAACAAGTGTAGTAAGTAAGGGAATATATGTGTACCTCTCTAACATCTATGGATAGTATCTGATTTGAAGTGGAACAGTGTGATAGTGTTTTATCGTACAGAAGAGTGGGCACAACCATTTAAACCAGTTTATTATGGCATTGTCATACCCCAAAAGTATGCAATTCCACTGTTCCATTAAATCATTGCTTTTCTTCTCAAAGTTCTTCCCTCAAATCATTCCGTAGTTTGCTTCCCTACGAAATTTCTAACAAGTTCCTGCTAAGTGATGTCGGTGTGCTCTATCAACCTTAACTTTGTAGGCCATTATATTTATATGTCTCCAGTTTTATAGCCTCCCTATATTATGTCTAAACTTGCTATCATTTCTGGGCCCATTACTTCAATATAATATATAAAAACATTACACCATATATATAAAACATATATTATATGTGTGTGTTTTTTATGGTTACCTAGTATTTGTTCTGATTGCTTCTTAATTTATTGGATTTTGTGGAAGGTAGATGGCAACCTGTTAGCTTTGATTTGATTATTTTTATTTTGTGAATTCGTTTTCAAAATATAATAACGTTTGAAAGTGGCAGTTACCAAAATAAATCCCTTTTACACTTTTTTCCGGTTATTTCTCTGCGTGTCTGGGGATGAGTTGGGTAAATAATCACATGGTTTTAAAATAATTATATGCAATTATTTTATGAAGTGGGGCACTGGTACGACTTAGTTGAAGGAAAAAATGAGTCTATTTTTAATCAAGCAAATTTTCTTTTCTTTTCAAGATGTACTATAAAATTGTTTTACAAAATAGACTAAAAAATAAAATACATTCAACTAAGACCAAATATTTTTAGTTTTTTTTTTCAAAAATTTGAAAGGATTAAATTTAAAATAATCACATTACAGAAATTAATTAAAAGAATAATTTTTTAGTCGTTCTAGAAATTTTTATTAGAATATATTTTAATAAAAAAATAAATAAATTATCAAATGCAAAACAAATCGATTTGTGTTAACATGCTCTAAATTCGTGTCAAGTAAGCTTGGGTTAACGGGCATGTAAATGTAGGATGAAAATATAACTCATCACATTTGGAAATGGATTCACAAGTTAAATTGTTAAAGATCACCTAAAATTTTAAATATATATATTAAAAATATTCAATTCATTTCCTTTTATCGTATTACTTTTTTTTATTATGTATATACATTTATCTTTTCTAGTTTTATAAAACTATAAATCGATTTGGACATGTATCACAATCTTAATGGGTTAAGTAGGCAGACTAAGTGACTTAGAGTATCTAATCTCATTTTTAATAATACTTTTCATACATTTCAAATATTATGTCTTAAATTTGATTGATTCCCATTAATATTTAAATTTAAATTAAAATGGTGACATACTATGTTAAACTAAAAATCCATTTTTTTTAATTTCATTTTAAGTTTTAGTGATCACATTAGTTTTATAAATATAAAAGTAGCCTTTTTCATTTAAATAATTTGTTTCCGTTATTCTTTTTATTAAAAAGTGTATCTCTTTCAATTCTTTTATCCGACAAAATAGATACTCCACCATTAATAATGAAAGAATTTATTAGTTTTCACGATGTAGAAAAATTAGACATCCAATGTAAGAACACAACCACGGTAATTAGGCTCTAATTGGGTGAGGATATAATGATTTACTTAAAGAAACAAACATAAGCTGATTACTTAATAACCTTAGAAATGTTATAGGCCAAATCGTAAACAAATAAAATTTTAGGTTTTAAGCCATTATAGCAGAACATAGTCTACTCGATTATAAGTTTTCAAAATTGTACTAAAAAGAGAGTGGTCCAAAATTACAAGATTAGAAGTGTAATTTAATCATAAAGTATTAACTAGTTTAGAAAATACTAATACTACTAAACAAACTTCAGTTCTCCTAGATTTGAATTAAAGACTGTGATTAAAATAATCGAGTAAAATTTAAGTAAATAGATTTAATTAAGAATAGCACGGTCAAATAGTGGACTTCAATGAAGATGCATGATTTACATTTATATATATATATATATATAATGACCAAAACTATGTATGGATCATAGTAATGTTGTTGAAGGGTGAAATGAAAAGGATGTATAATAAAATGTGGAGAAAAAAAAAAAAAAGGTAGATAAGCATATATTTAAGAATTTAGGGACATGATGATGCTATTGTCATAAATTCACACATGGTGGTCATGATGCAATGAGGGATGGGTAAGGACACGCAAGAACAGGTGAAGAGTCACTGCTATCTTCCATTTTAGTGCAAGCTGGATGCAAGTGGAGCAACCATTTCACTCTGTCACCCCAAATATAGCACCATTCTTTTCTTTACAATTTCTATTTTCTCCTTCAATAAAACAACACATCTTTCTACAATAAAATCACACAAAAATAGACATGTCAGATACAATCAAATAAATCGTTTCCAAAATATCATTACAGAAAAATCCTTCTAATAGCTAATAAAATTTTCTCTCGAAAACAAAAGAAAAAATGAAGTCTCAAGCATATGATTATATAATGAAGTATTATTTTACTTTTTTTTTCAATATTAAAACTTGTATCTCTTCAATTTGAAAGATGTTATTAAGAATAGAGATTAATTTGTTCTCGTAAAATCAACTTATGAAATGAGAAATACATCTCACGTGTATATTAAAACTGACTTTATTCTAGAAATTTAAAGACATATCTGATGTTTATATTTATAATGGCTACTGGTCTATAATAGTGAATGGTACAAAAACATGTAGATCGAATTATGAACGAAGGACACGAGGCTAAGTCATATTTCATAATTTTTATTGTCTTTTAGTTTATTAAAATCTCTTGCACAATGTCGTCATTATTCGTGCACTAATTATGCTACTTCTCTTCTTTGTATTACGGTATTGTTAAATAAGTTTATTTTAGAAAATCTTCGAGCAATTTATTCTAGCAAGGCTTAAAGAAATTTGTTCTTTCATATTTCGTGTGTGTCCACTTTTGTTTAAAAAATCAAGTCATTTAAAAAAAAAATTGAAGACTTTATTCTAATCTTGTACCCACTTCAATGAGGCAACAAATAAATATATATTTGTATTCAATGTATATTTCTATAATGTATTTTACAATATATACATTTCTATCTAATATATATTTCTAACATAAAAAATCAAATTGTATAAACATTTAATATCTATATATATATATATATATATATATATATATATTAATATACACTTTTTTGAGTAGATTAGAAGTGTACATGACACGAGAGAACCAACAGTGACAAACAAATGAGTAGGTGGATAAAACTTGGAGTGTCAAGAAGAAAAAAATTATATAAGATGACAACACAAATAAGGAAAACGAAGAGGCCAAATAATTATAAACTAACCTAAAAACACATATTTTCTTAGTAAGAAAATCAATATATAGTTTGTCATACTACATCAATTACTAAATCAACTAATTAATGTAGTATACATCAGTTCCCTTACAATTGGTGTTGTTTGTTTTTTTTTTTTTAAAAATGTATATAATGAAGACTAGGGTGTTCAACCCCACTTGGAAAAGCAACAAATCTGTGTAAAATTACACAAAAGGTTATTTATCTAACCATGAATGTAGATTAGCCACAAAAAGACTATTAAAGTGTAGCTCAACATAATTCCTTAAAGTTCTAACGAGACATCATAAATACAGAGAATAAATTCCCAAAGTAAACAAAACCCACCTACAAATCAACACCAACAAGTTGCAAAATACATATAAAATAAAATCAAAGGCACCACTCAATTAGAGGATGATCACTCATGGATTTCATCAAAACCCAACTTTTCCTACTGGGACTATGCCACTTCATGATACCATCACCATGCAAACAAGTGTATCTGAACCCATAAGTTTGCCAAATTTCTACATCATTATCCGAAGAGTACCACACATTGAACCTTTAAGGGAAAATTGCACCTCCATGTACTGTAATTGATGTCTACTCTAATCTACCTTCTACTTAGTGTCACCTTCTCAAAGTATATAAAAGCATCAAGACAAGGCATAAACAATTATATAAGGCATGTAGCAAGTGATTTAGTATCTACGTAATATATCCGTCCCTTACTAACTGATGTAGTAAGTGTTGCACATGTTTACAAACCCTTTTGTTATTTTCAACGCTTCTATCATGACTGACGTAATTTTGACGATGTTATTATGCATTCATGCACTAGTGAGAATTTTTGTAATTTTCGGACTCCTACACAAGAAGACTGTTCTCCTTAGGAGAGAATAGTTAATGGAACTAACTCTTTTTACTAGAAAAATTTAGTCTGACAAAGTCTAAGAATTTAGTGGTTCTTTTAATGATATTAGCATTTTTTTTTACTGCAATTAAGGGCCTTCAGTGCACAAACTCATATATTATATTTTCAGGATTTTTTCCACACTTAACATTCTTGAACTTTAGATAATATATTACTTTAGTTAAAAGATACGTATTGTTATAAACCAATGTTATTGTACCGTTGATTTACTAGGGTTAAAACATATTTCATATAAAAGTGCTTTTGAAATCACTATTAGCAAAGTCTTTACATTCGCAAATTGAACTCAAGTCCTCCTAAAATATAATCATGATGCTTAACCTTTGTTGGGATTAATGGAACAGCAAATCGATATTTATTGTGTGGTAAGGTGATACCAAATTAAGAGCTGATGGTGGGTAAAAGCAAAACGTTAAGATGATTACTCCCTTTCTTTCTGTGCATTACGTATCTTTAGGCACGTAAAATAAAAGAAGTGGTCCTAATGATGGGTGTGTAATGAGGAGACTGAGATGAGATGGGAGTCATGTGCATGATGATTCTTAACTTCTGAGGAGTGTTTTTTCTGGTTTGCTTGCGGACATGTGTATAGGATACAAAACCCAAATTGGTGAAAAAGATGCAGAAGGGAAAAGGAAAGAACATGTGTGTCCAGGACTGTGTTTGCGTAGCAAGCCAAGCTCACTAGAAGAAGAATCATATATCTGACTTTGAAACATTCATTTATATATTAGGAATTAAAAAATGCAAGGTGATTGTGTCTGATATATGCAAGGATAGAAAGACACAGTGGAAACGGCAGAGGAAAAGTGAAGAAAAAAGTGAATTGTTGGTGAATGAATGGATGGAGGTGATGGTGGTGCGACAAGCAAGCTGGGGGTTCTGTTGTAGTATGGGGCCACAGTTTTCAGTGTATACGTATGTATGTGTATGAATATATGTGAGTGTGTGTGTTTGTGTTATTAGTACGTACACAGATGAAGCAGTGTGTGAGAGAGAGAGAAAAGCTGCAAGAGAATATAGAAATGCAAATCACGGTCGTCCCATTCTTTTTCTTGTCTTGTCACTATCCACTTCCCTTTTCCCCGCAATTCCCTCTCTCTCTCACCGTGCAGCTACCTCAACGGACACAACTTTTCCGTCCCGTTTTTAGTTTCTTCTTCATTCACCTTATTTCTCATTCTACTCACTCAAACGGGGTTCAAGAGAAGAAAGAGAGAGATATGTTGGTTTGGTTTGGTTCATGGCTGTGGTTGGTGACACACAAACAGTACACATAAAAAGTTTATTGTTTCTCATTCTGTCTTGTTCTATCTGCGGTTTCCCGCCAGCTGACACAACAAAATATATATCACAAAACAACACCAAATGATTTTTTTATTTAAGAAATAAACAATGCTTAAGTTCTATCTCTCTCTCTATATATATATATATATACATTCTTTTGGTTATTATCATGCAATGATGATTCGTTTGAAAAATAAAAATGCAAATCTACAGCATATATTAAAAGTGATAGATAAATATGAAAATAAAAGTAATATTTTATGTAGTATTATTATTTGACATGTTAACATAAGAAAAAATAAAAAGAAAAATCTGAAACACCCATACACGACACGACAAAGAGATTGAGTACTCTCTGTGTGCGTGTGTCAGAAGGTCCCATCAGACGTCTATCCGTCCGTTTTGGCTGTTTTTGGAGCATCACATGATGAAGTCCATCTACCACTTCACCAATGCCTCTAACTTCCCACCCAAACCCTTTTTCGTCTTTCTTTTCATCTTAATAACTTCAAATTTATAAAGAAAAATTCTTGTTAAGGATGGGTTTTCCTGATAAGGAAATGGCGCAAAGCAAGTTGGTTTTTTTATGTGTTAGTCATTAGGGTGTTGTAAAAGGATTAGAAGAAAGTACCTTGCCATGTAGTAAAATTATGATGGATGGTTGTTCAATGCTTTATTCCTTTATCTTATTTTGGCTAAAGTCTTTCTGACTCAATGAATTGAAAGTTCAAATGCTTCACTATTTTAACTGGTTTGTAATTACACGAAACGACAAGGGATGCAATTAGGGTGAGTTGAGAGGAGAATGAAATGAAATTAAAGTTATCGAGAGATGAATATGATTTGATGGGTATAGTATTTGATCCAAGGGAAGGGGTGTTGAAGAGGGGTGATGAAGAACCTTTCTGCATCAATTATTGGGGGCCGTTCCCAGATTTTTATGTGATTAGACTGCCCACACCTCTCTCCCATTTTCCAAACACACTTTCTTTTCTCTGCTCTTGTTATCAACAAAATTACAAAACTGGATAATAGCCAAAGGAGAGAAGAATAAAATATTATGTTTTTATCTCCTGTGAATCTAAAGAAAACTATGAAAATAAATTTCACACCGAAATAGACAAGTCAGAGATCTGGGTAGAGTACACACAATAATTTTCGGGGTGGAATCCGTATCTTCTCTTCTTTGTTTTGTAATGTTATTATGCATGCTGAGGTTTTTTTTTTAGTTAACACATGCATTATGGGTTATTTTTGCTCATCTTTCATAAAATCCATTTGATGTTGACTTAACTTTCCAGTGAATCGTAGTTGTTTTTTTATTTATGTTATTATTTTCATCAAAGTCTAGTTAACTATATTTTTAATGGATCAAACTCTAGTTAACTATTTATGCTATTGATTTTCATCAAAGTTTAGTTTATTATTTTTACTACTACAGTACTAAAATTAATGAGAAAATGATTAATATAACTTTTAAAAAATTCTTCACCCAAAAAAGTTTCTAATAATTTTGTAGTGTTCGTTGTCGTTAAATTGGAAAAAAAGGTTCATGTGTGGAGCCATAAGCAGCATGACAGTTTCGGTCGCAATCCCCCAGGTCAAAACCTTATACACGGGTTAATCCATTGCTACTATTCAGAATTGAACGTAGTTAACATTGTAATCAAGTTATTTTTACAATATAATAATATACACTGTTAAATTTATTTCTTAAACATGACATTTAGTATGATCAATTATTACTAACAGATTTACTTACTTACTTTAACTGTTAATTGGATGCTTGGCGTAAAATAATGAAGCCAGTAAAAATGTAAAGAAAATTAACCTTATAAGGACAGAGAAAAAAAACTAAAAGAATATATTATGCGAAAAGAATCTCATTAGTTATTTGAATTAAACGGACATGCAATTAAAAAGCAGGTGTATATAAAAGATAAGGAGGAAGGATTTGGTTGAAAACCCATCTTATACTAGTCCTATTGGGACAAGAATGCATTTTTTGTCATTTTTTTTTAAATTACTTTATAATTTGATTTTAGAAAATCAAATTAGACTTAAATTTTTCTTTACTGAATTGTTGAAATTTGTATTTATATTAAAAATAGTACTCTAAAGCTTATAATTAAAACCTAATAAAAAATAATAAATCGTTTAATTGAAATTAATGAATGATCAAATAAAATATAAATCCCATGAAAAGCCTTGCAATAGAAGAGAAATTGTTGGGATTTTGAAGTTTTAAAAATATATTTTTGAAATAGAAGATAAATGTTATATGGACAAGCTGTTATTTGTTTTATTCGTTATCATAATATCAAATATTAATATTATCCCAATCTTAATTTCCTAAATCCAAATAATAAATAAATATATTTTTATTTTTATATGAATATGTTTTTAAAGGATTGAAAGACTTTTGTAAAAACTAACGAAAATATGTTCAACTTCCTTCTTACCTTAATATATATTTATTTGAATTTCAAAAATTTGATTATTCCTCTTTCAATGCTTGATTTTATTTTCTTTCTTCTTTCTCTTATATTACATCTTTATTTAATTTGACATTCTTCATTATATTTGTTTATTTTATCAATTTCACTTCTTTGTCTATTATGAATTTCATGTTGAACCTTTGATTGATGCTAGAATGTGGTTTTTCATCTATTTTTTCTTTCTCCAGATCAAGCAAGAGATATCTATCTTCTTTTAATTTTGATCATTCTCTTGTATTTACTTTATTTCTAACCAACTCCTCTTTTATGAAATTCAAAGCAAATGTTTCATCTTTCATATGAACTTTGAATACTTTTAAATTGTTTGTATCTTTGATCACAAAGAGTCTGTTTTCAAATGACACCTTATAACATTTATCTAATAGTTGAGTAATACTTAAAAAATCTCTGATTAATCTTAGAAATATAATATAAGACATAAAAATTAATTTGAAACCTAACTAAATTTTAATTACAATTATTTATATACCTTCAACAACAAGTTATTTTCCATTTTCAATTTTTACTTTATAAATATATGATTTGTTTAGCTTTTTAAAAGTTTGTTGATCATGAATCATATGACTTTGTACAACCACTATCTATAAGTTATCAGTTTATAGATTTATTGACAGTACCACGTAAAGTTGTAAAAAATAGTTGATCTTCTAATTCTTTTTTTACAATCTTAACATTTTATTGGGATTTACATATTTTTTTCATGTGTCCCAATTTATATATATTTTTCATTTGTCCCAATTTGTCACATTTTTTGGCATTATACATTTCGTCTCCACCAACATTTGTTATGTTAGCTATTGTTTTTCTTGCAACAGGGACAAGATGGAAACTGTGGGTCTTACTGTTTTGGTTATATTTTCTTATTTTGTAGTTATTGACTTCGAAAATACTTTTGTAAATTGTAGTATCTCCTCTTATTAATCTTATCTTAGTTGCTCATGTGTTTGCAGAGCATGTGACTTCTGTCAAAAGTAATTGTAGACAGATCTTTTGTGTTTTTCAAAGAAGTAATAAATACTTTGTATATCTCCAACACTGTTACCAAAGTTTGTTTCTGAAGGGCTTTGGAATGTGTAAACTCCTTACCCAAAAATTTAATATTGTTAGTAATACCTAACAATTGGTTTTAGTATTTATTATTTGTCTTTGACTCTTTTATCCTTAACAGTTCAAATTCTCTTATCAAATTTAACACTTTCATACCTTGAATATTCTTTCTTTTTTCTTCATATTCTCCTTTTAAATAATTCCAAACTTATTTGGATGACTTAAGATCTTGATATGAGTATCAATATTTAAACATCAGCAAACAAAATGATACTATCTATAAGTTATCATTTTATTGATTTGTTGATTGTGCCACATGCAGTTGGAAAAAGTAGTTGCTTCTCTAATTCTTCTTTTACAATCTTGACATTTTATTGGGATTTACATATATTTTTCATGTGTTCCGATTTACATATATTTTCCATGTTTCTCAATTTGCCACATTTTTTGGAATTATACATTTGGCCCCACCAACATTTGTTATGTTAGCCATGATTTTTCTTGTAATAGAGACAAGATGGAAAATGTGGGTCTTATTGTTTTGATTGTACTTGGTCATTTTGTAGTTCTTGACTTCGAAAACACTTTTGTAAATTGCACTATCTCCTCTTATTAATCTCAGTTGCTCTTGTGTTTATAGAGCATGTGACTTCTGTCAAAAGTAATAGTAGACAGATCTTTTGTGTTTTTCAACAAAGTAATAGATATTTTGTACATCTCCAACAATGTTACCAAAATTTGTTTCTAAAAGACTTTGGAATGTGTAAACTCCTTATCCAAGTAATACCCAACAAATGATTTTAGTATTTATTATTTGTCTTTGACTCTTTTATCCTTTATGGTTCAAATTCTCTTATCAAATTTAACACTTTCATACCTTGAATATTCTTTCTTTTTTCTTCCTATTCTCCTTTCAAATAATCTCAAACTTATGACTTAAGATCTTGATATGAGTATTAATTTTTAAACACCACCAAACAAATATGATTTCGTCTTTGTTTTCTGTCTTTTTACATGGATAATGGTGAGATTTTTAGGTAATAACGTATTAACAAGGTAATCCTCTTCTACCACTTCGTATAAATTTAGTCTTCTAAATAAAGATATTTTCAAAAAAAAATAATTTTTTGAAAATTAGTTTATATAAAAAGATATTAAGTAAATATTCTTAAAAGAAAATGTTATTGTGTAAGAAGAGCATGGTGTGTGTTTGGTATGTTTGAGTAGGTTGGTTGTGTTTGAGATCGGGGAAGACAATGGCTGGCTATTTTCCAGGCTTTCTGATGTTTGCGATGTGCCGCCTTGCATTTATCTTCGGTTTCAGATGCCGTAAAGAATGTGTGTGCTTTTAGCAGGTCAAGAGATGCTCACTCATTCTTTGCTTCCTCAATCTCAAAATCATACTATCAACTCTTGAATTTTCTTCTCTTCTTATAGGCCATTTCAACAAGTATTTATGTGTGTCTTGAGCAAAACTATATCGTAGCAAGCAAGTTAAACATGCCAAAGTAAGAAGTTGGAAGCTGGGAAAGTAAAATGTATTCTCAATTGATTGATAAATTAATATACGCGTTATTTTGGTAGAAAATGAAGGTTTCAATGTCTACTAATAATTGATGTAAATTAAATTTGACTTATGAAAATATTTAATTATCTTTAATCCTTTACAAGTAAAGCCTATGGCTAGTATTGAATATGAAGAAGAGCAGTAGGTATTTGAATTAGTTTAGCGAAGTAAGTGCATGATGACGCCAAAAGCTCGTGACCCCTGTCGGAGAAGACCGCACGTAGCAACAGCTGCCTTTGATGCTGACAACATAAATTTTTATTTTAGTATTAATAATAATAATAGTAATGGTGATCACTCATTCTACCACTACCACCCTAGTACCTATCACTCAAATTCTGTTTGTTCTTTGCAAAAATCATAGATGTAGACTTTAAGTTTAAGTCTAAGAAATAAAAGAAAGGTAGGGATTAGAAAAAGTAGGAATAAAAAATTAAAATAAAAATAAAAAGTAAAAAATATTATCCAATCCAAATGTGTGCAAAGGTACAATGCTTCTTCCTCCTACCTACAACCCTACCGCCACAACATTCATAAGCAACACCCACTTCACTCCTCCGGCCCCGCCCTCCTATGTGGGTACCAACCAACCAATCTTCTTCAGCTCCGCTAACTACACGCGCCGCCCACGCGCCCCCTTCAACTACGCACTCAGTTTCAGTGCTTGTCATGCCATTTGGTGAAGCGCGTTGTATGATTTTGGTCTGTCCCCAACTTTGGTTATTTTCATTACTTTTTAATTGTATTATTATCTGTATACTACTATTTTTTTTTCTTTTTTTGATTAAATTAATTATTTTAGACTTAAATTATATTTTATCTTCTTATTTTAGTTTTACATTTTATAACAATTTTTTTCTCAGAAACACGGGTTTGTGCAAAGCGAGTTAGAAAAAGTAGTCCATGAATTCTAAGTGGATGAAATCCCTTTATCGTCCTTTAAAACATGAGAAAGGGAGACAAAAATGTAAAAAAAATGTGTTTATTTGTTCATTTTGTATAAAAAATAACCATGTCTCTTATGTTTGTCATTGCCTTCCTCTTTTTTAAGAAAAAAAAAATGAGAAGCCACGAATATGAAAAAAAAAAAAAATGAAACTTGTGTCGTTTATTAACAGTGAAATTAAAAGCCAAGAAATGAAAGAATAGTGAATTTTCACTTTCATATGCAAAATGTGTAGGAATTACTCGTTTTACAAACAGTCTTATTCCTTGGAGTGAAATGTGAAAAAGTGACAAAATTGAACAATGAAATAAAAGAAAGATATAGAAAAAAGTGTGGATCATGCATAGAATATTACACTCTTATGCAAAGTGAACAAAAACATAAGAATGCATTAATTTGTTCACATTATAGCAAAATAAACTCTTCCTTGAACTTCTTCTTAATATCATCCTCCACTTATGAAAAAAAAAAATGAAAAAAAGGTGGATGAGAATGTAAATAATTGATATGTTTGTGTTGTTTACTAATAAGGAAATAAAGACAAACATATATAAAAAATGTTATTGAAAATTGTGTTTAAGTCACTATTTGTAAAGTATGTATTGTTGACGTGGATGAGTGTGTAGAAATTTAAAAGATTAAATTTGTTTAGATGAGGATATTTGGTAGGATATAGAAGGATGAATTTGTAGGAGATGCTCCTGGTATATTTACCAAGAAAGTCATATAAAGACAGGCTCAACACTTATGTAAAGACAAAAATACTCTCTCATTAAGTGTAAAGACAGGAGTAAATTTATCATTTTACACTTTTATCAATTTAAAAAAATTAAAATATCAATCACATCTATCTTATCACTCACAAACTTTCTCTTCAAATCTCACAATCTATCCCTTAATCCAAACAACCTAGTCCACTCTCTCAAATATTCTTAAATCTACTCTATCAAATTCATTCAAATCCATCTATTAATTTAAACCATCTATTAATCTAAATAAATTATTATATATTATAAATTGACATTATTTTCAGGAGAACTCTAACACGACATTATCTCCAGGAGAACTCTAACACGACATTATCTCCAGGAGAACTCTAACACACATTTCTCACACTCAGGCATGCACATCTTATGTGTCAGACTAAATATTTATGGATGGTTCAATAGTTGTTCGATAATGAACGACCCAACAAGTCAAATAAATCTCATTAGGATAGACTTTGATATCATGTATTAGAAAATGAGTTTAAACATAATTCATCGTTATAAAATCGTCTTATAAGATAAGAATTATCCCAAATTAATCTTATCTCTTATATGTCACCTAATTTATTTTCCACTATCATATGCAAAAGAACTACATAAAAATATTTAAAATTATTGAACTTATATCAAAGCCAACACTATCCTTAAATTTGTCATTATCATTATCGTTTTATTGTGAAAGAAATGAAGGAAGGATAAAAAAAAAAGACACTTTATGTTGTTTAGTAGAATTTTAATAAATATGTGGATGTAAAAGAAAAAATTGTAGTATTCCTCTTCATATGGCAAGAAAAAAAAGAGGAAAAAATGGAAAAAGTGATTGAAGCTTACGTTTTTTAATAGTAGTGATATAAAGAAGAAAGACAAAAAAAAATAGTTGTCCCCACAAAATTGAATTTCCAGTCTCATATGTAAAGGAATATGTAGAAATATTTTAATTATTCACCTTATAACATAATGCACCCACTCTTTAATATTATTTTTGTCTTCCACTTCTTATGGTGAACAAACGAAAATGAGGAAATGAAAATGCGAAAAGTGACTGAAGCTTATGTTATCCAGTACCAGTGAAATAAAGAAGAAAAGATATGAAAAATATATAGTGGATCCTATATAATTGAATTTCCTCTTCTTATGTTGATTTGTATCATTGAATTAAAGAAGAAAGATATAACAAATAGTGGATTTCACACAATTGAATTTTCGCTTCCATATGCAAAGAAACACATTGAAGTGTTTCTTATTATTGCTATCAATGATTAATTTTTTTATTTCTTTTAAATTAAAAATATTATTTCATTTCCATATATTGGTTAAATAAAAAAAACTAATATTTCCCTTCACATTCTTCTCATTTATGAAACACAATGTTACTGACGAGTATTTTTAATGCGCATGCTAAAGAATTATATTTTTCTTTAATTACTTAAACCGAACTTTTCAATCCGAAAAATTTGAATGTTCACCTTTTATATCTGGTTTACTACCGGCTGGTTATGAATATATTATAGAGTCGAATTTAAAAGGTTGTTTTATTTTGATGTGAAATGAGTAAAATAGAAAGATCCATACAGAAAAACAAAACTGGAAAAGAAGTTCACATATGGTTCCAGAGGGTTGTTCTCTATCATAAAGATTTGCATTAAAAACTGAGATATATTATTGAAGTAAAAATTATCCCTTTTGTCATTTGTCCTGGCTTCAGAGTGGAGAGAGTAGTACTACTGTCACCCAAAGTGAAAAATTTTCGCGGTTAATCTTGCGTACGCATTCATGCGGAAGCGGTGAAAAACAAAAAGGGGACAAATTACGGAGTGACCGGAACAGCCGGTGGAAGGTGAGGATCTTAAGAGAGAGAGATTTGTATATTATGCTCTAATTGTCGTGTCCTCCCAAAACAGAGAACCGCAAAAGTATATGAAGGAATACACCTTTGGACAAAGAAAGCACGACGAGAGCAGAGAACAAAGAGAGAGAAACACTGCCAGAAGAGAGTACTGAGACCCCCTTTCAAATTTTTCCACCACTTCTCATTAATAGGACTCAAAAGTTTAAGATTTTCGACAATTTTGCAAAATGGAATTCGAGGATCAAGAGGACCAGGAGGAGGAGCAGTGTATGAGTGCCGCAGCTTTCGACCCGACAAGGATGAAGGTTCCGGTCGGCCCGGAGGCCGTCATGGCGGCGCAGCCAGTCAGAAGCAGCACCAACGGTGGCGCTGGGAGGGCGCGCTACAGAGAGTGTCTGAAGAACCACGCCGTCGGCATCGGGGGCCACGCGCTCGACGGCTGCGGCGAGTTCATGGCGGCAGGGACGGAGGGCTCCCTCGACGCGCTGAAATGTGCAGCCTGCAGCTGCCACCGCAACTTTCACCGCAAGGAGAGTGACGGGGCCGGCGCTTCCCTCGGCGGCGGCGACCCGTACTTGGTTTCGCACCATCACCTTCACCACCCTCCTCCGCCGCAGTTTGCGGCGTACTACCGGACCCCGACTGGGTACCTTCAGGTGGGGGGGCAGGCGCGCGTGACTGGGACGCTGGCGCTGCCGTCGACGTCCGGCGGCGGCGGGACGCAGAGCACTCGGGAGGACCAGGAGGACGTTTCGAACCCGAGTGCAGGAGGAACGGGGTCCAAGAAACGGTTCAGAACAAAGTTCACGCAGGAGCAAAAGGACAAAATGCTTGAACTTGCTGAAAAACTAGGGTGGAGGATTCAGAAACACGATGAGGGTGTGGTCCAAGCCTTCTGCAACGAAACTGGGGTGAAGCGTCACGTTCTCAAGGTTTGGATGCATAACAACAAGCACACTCTCGGTAAGAAGCCCTAGTAAAGTGCGCAAATTCCGATGTTCAAACTTCTTCAACCCTTAAGCTCACTCACCCACCCACCCACCCAAATTGTTAGGGTTTCTTTCTCTTCTTATTATGTTAGTGTTTGAGGATGTAGGCAAGTTAATTAGATCAACTTATTATTGCTGCTGCCCGTGGACTAATTTAATTTTCTGTTCAGTTCAAAAAATCAGTCTTTTTATGATGTCGTTCTAGTGTTAGAATTCTTTTGCAGTTTCTTACAATGGTGGTGGTGGTGACGCGTTTCGAACCTCTTTTTTTTTTTTTTTTTTTTTTTGGGTGGTTGTTAAATATTTTATTTTTTTTTTATTGTTTTGGATGGGTGTTAATTGATTAAGGTGACATATTATTTTTTTTTTTATAAATAAAAAATTACACTTAT
>Ga0099824_1001579_pt1 | contig 32264 bp, 12 predicted proteins | sample SiratrowhiteBW_FD_76837 | JGI IMG/M metagenome (GOLD analysis project Ga0099824, IMG submission 76837) | Root nodule microbial communities of legume samples collected from California, USA - Siratro white BW | ecosystem: Host-associated > Plants > Roots > Nodule | place: USA: California... | reverse complement strand
TTAAGCATTTTTCTTTCAAAAGTACACAACCCAATAACTTTAAATTTTTAATACTAAATAAAAAACCAAAAAACCAAAAATATCTTCATATATTTTAAATTGTTCAAATCTATTTTGGAGTTTAGCAATTGCTTTATCTATATACAGTATATAAAAAAAAATAAAAATAATCAATTCTAAATGACTCTTGAGGTGATTTAATAACTTCATTCTCAATATTTTTTTTCATCCATTTCAAAACCAATTTCAAATAAATGCATTTTCAAATCCATTTTCTCTATATGTTTCAAAAAGTGAAAGAAGACCTTTTAATTGTTCAATTACCATATTAATACACATATCTTTTGATTGTAAATTTTTACTATCCGAGTTAACTGCAAATAATATATATCACACTCAACATAACTTATAAGTATATAAATATAAAATAAGTCTAAGTTAAAAAGATAAATCATGTTTGTCAAGACAATATGGTAGAGTCTCAGGTCTCCTATTATGTTATTATATTTATCTTTCGATCCTGTCCTTTGGTATGTCTTTAAATATAATTTGTAACTTCTAAATTCTCTTTCTTAAATCTATACAATTTTTTTTAAGATTAATTAAACAATAATGAAAAAAAAAATTGGGATCAATTGATCAATCTCATATTATTTTTACCTAATATTGATGTCCTCAAAAGAGCCAAAGTGAACATAAACTCTTCCTCAATCAATCTAAAATATGAAATGAAAGAAATTTTAAATTGAAAACAAACGTTAAAATAATATTATGGAAGGAACAAAAGAGAAATAGAAAGAAAGGAGATAAGTGAAGAAATAAGGAGAGAAGTGGAAGAAGAGTGAGGCAATGATAGGACATATCAAGAGAGATGATATCAATGGGTTAGAATATAGGAAATAGATAAATTAGAAAGTTTTGATATGAGAGATTCCTTGACTGTTCAAATTTTCTTAAAGATAAATTAGAAAGTTTTGATACAAAGATTTTTTTTTCTTGACTGGTCAATTTTTTTAATATTATTAATTTATTATAAGAAAGTTTCAAGAATATTATTCATTAAATAGTATTTATAGTACCAATGTAAATGTAAAGCCATTAAATAATATATTTATAGCACTAATGTAAACTTAAAGTCACTTAAAATATTTAAATTTTTAATTAAAATTTTGTTAGTATAATTTTAAAATTAAATATTTTTTATTTTATAATAATATGTGAGTATTACTTGCATAGAGCGGTTGCTTTACTTACTTGGGCCTTGAGCCACCCCTATATATATATATGGGAAAGGTTAGAAGTATTTTAGTTGAGTTTTATTTTAATTAAATCTCATTATGATTTTACTATTAAAATCTTAATTTTTAACTATCTTGATTATGAGTAAATGAATGGATTTGAAGAGTCTAAGAGTATATATTAGAAATAAAAAAATTATTTTTGTTCAAGAAGAAAATTTAAATATTTATATTCTTTATTATTAAATTGATATCAGAGTTATGATAAGTGTGATCAATAATTTGTATTGTCCCCAACTAAAAATAACAAACTACTGACAGTTGGAAGTCCAAATAAAAGTCCTTTTTAGATCTTAAGATGTTTGGTTGGTGGTCAAGAAGGTTTTGAAGTACCAAAAAATACTATTGAGAGACTTTACGGCCTAAAACAAAATGTTGAAAAAGACATGATCGAAAGATAAGACAACTTTGTACATGTTGTATCGAGTTGTTGATGAGTCAATTTTTGTTAAGATTGTTGGTGCATCAATTTCGATAGGACATTTTGGAAAAAAGAGTTCAAGGGTAGTAACTGAGTTAAACAAATGCATCTTCAAACCTTAGAGATGAGTTAGAGGTTGTGAGGATGAATGATTCAGAAGATGTATCTAGTTACATTACTTGTGTACAAACAATAGCCAATCAACTCAAACATAATGGAGAAACCCTCACAGATGCAAGGGTTGTGGAAAAAATTCATTGGGACATTGACTGAGGACTTTAAAAATGTTGTAAGTGCAATCAAGCAGTAAAAAAATTTGGAAAAAATTACCATTGATGATCTCGCAGTTTCTCTTGAAGCATATGAATAACGAAAGAAGAAAAAGAAACAAAAAGTCTTAGAGGTATTCTTACAAACAAAGATGACCATTAAGGAGGATAATGTGATGTATGTGCAACACAATTGAGGAAGAGGACGAAGGACACGAAGGTCGGGGAGTTATGATCACAACGGAGGTTACGATCGTGGAAACAACAATGAAGAGAGAGAACAAACGAATCAGCAAAACCGACATGGATGAGGCCACAATCATAGAAGTGGTGGTCGTTCAAATTGTCCAAATGTCGAATGTTGCAATTGCAAATATGAACACTAAACAGAGGATTGCTACATTGAGAAGAAGGTGAAAGAAAACACAAATGTAGTTGAAAAAGATCAGGCAAAAGATGAAGGGAATGATGACCAATAAAGGAATCAGTTTGGATAGTAACATAGTGTGATATGATATTGGTGCTAACAATCATATGTGTAGGCATATACATACCATTATTGATATACAAGAGATAAAAGATGAACATGTATCTTTCGGAGACTTAATGAAATTTCTCATCAAAGGCCAAGAAAAAGTATTTTTTTTCTCGAAAGGACGAAAAAGAAAGTCGACAATTATACCAAGTCAAAAGTAATATATATAGTGATTTTTAAGTAAGAGTATGGAATCTTCGATTAATAGTTTCACTTAAAATTTTAGATTTCAATACTCAATAAATATATAAACATGAATAATGATTTAGTTTAAAGAGCAGAAAAACATAAAAAGAAACTTTGCATATAAAGTTAAATGATAACCCAACAAGTATTTGAAAGAGATTTAGTTAGAGATTGAGATTGAAGTTCATCCATCTCATACGTTTTCGAGTTACAAATCCCAACCCAATAAAACTATAAAACTATAGAATAGAGAACACGGGACATTTACCTGTCTCACATGCAGTGGACGGACAGTATGGAGGTCGCGAGAGACGTCACGGTGAGCGCTGCTGCTATTATGCAGTGAGAGGGACTGAATCGCATCAGAAGACTCGTGTTTGTTTTTTATTTTTTTTATTTTTTTTACATTTTCGATCCAACACGATCCACCGAAATCACTAACATCCAAGTGACACAAGATTGAAGAAAAAAGAAAAGATCATAAAATCGTACAATCTGAATCTCAATTTTTACTATCATGGTTGTGATACTGTTTTGTTTTTTTAATCTCGTATTTGTTGTCCATATTCATGCAATATATATTTGTTATATGTATTATTAAACATGATAATGTGACTGACTCTTGAAATCTCAAAAAATAAAATAAAATTTTGGAGTTTAATTCTAAAGTTATACTCAACACTACTTTATTTAATGTTATTTCAATCTTATGCAACAAACATCCTGGTTAGACTTTTAAATACTTAAAGGGATACAGAGGTATCAGTCCAGTTGTAGTTGTAGCTGTTGTTTTATAAAATGTTGCCTTTGAATGATGATTGCTTAAAAGTAAAGACTTGCACCAGCAAACCACAAAACTATCAGATTTCATGGGTCCTCCTTTTTTATGTTAATGGCATTGTGGTAGTATGTGGGGACATAAACATGTACATATTTCTATTATACCATAGTTATTGCAACTTTGATATCATGTGTGACATAGAAATTACTTGGTTTTATTCAGCAGAAAATGCATATCATGTGTCACGTATTGTGAAAATGCTATCGTAAGTTTATGCTTGTTGCTTCTATTTATTATTTTAGCAAACACTTGTATAATTCTTTACTCACTTGCCTAAACTATTCCTATATACTATAAAAGCTAAATGAGATAACAATAATGAAAGTAAAGAGGAATACGTGCAAAATTTAGTTAAACTTGATGTTTTTAATTGGTTTTGGCTAGTTTTTCTACTCTTTGAAAAGAAAATCTAAAACTTATAAAATTGATTCTAAATTAAAACCCAATCATTTCTGAAAAAATATAATATGCATGTGTAATTCTGAAGTAATTATATAAAAAGGTAATCAGTTTTGAAATTTTAAAGAAAAACTTATTATCCGCAAATTGCAATGATTTTGTTGAGTGGTGAAGACGTGCAGCACTTTACATTGGTAAATCTTCTATACGTTTGGTGACATCTTAATCAATTTACCAACCAAACTAGGCAATGTTGTATAATTAACAAAAATTTAAATGCTCTTTTGGGATATTGAAGGTGCGTGTACCTCTGGTATAACCAAATCTTAAATGAAAGCTAAAACAACTTAAGAGAAATTTAAATCCAGAATCAGTTATTGTAAAGAGACTTTGAATCACTAGAGCGAAAGTTTTGATACCAATGCTTTTCTTTTAAGTAATTAAAAGGAACACGAATCAACTAGTCTCAGCCTTTTTATTTTGCAAAGTTTTGTGGGACACTAATATTTATTTTTTTTAAGAAAAAAATATAATTTATAAAAAATATATTGTTTAGATAAAGACATTTAAAAACTGAAATTCTAATTATATGTATTCTAAATAAAATTAAATTACCTAGTTTTAAACTAAGAATTTAAATTTTAAAAATTTGGATTAATTTATTCAAAAACATATATTAATTAAGAAACTTTGTTACATTACTCACATCAGATTTTTTTTCGTTGGATGTTTTTTTTATCGGATTTTTATTCATTGGATGCTTTTTTTATTCTGATTCAAATGTTCTGGATCTTTGTATTATATATTGATAAACTTATATGAATTTTATTTTTTTTACATTTAGTGAATTATTACTTTTAATCATATTCCTATTCATTATATAGATTCGTAGACTGTAAGTCATATTTTTACCAAGTTTATATCAAATGTTCTGCTTAAAATGGTCATATATTTTTACCAAGTCTATAGATGGAAAATGTTTGAATTTAGTGAAAGAATTTATTAAATGTTCTTCAAGAATTATTATTTTTAATTTTGATTTTTTTAATATTAATTTTAAAAAGTCTATTTTAAGACTATATATTATATTATAAAAAAATTGATATAGAAAGGAAATTATTCAAATATTCATGTCTTTTGTATCATGCTTAACGTGTTGCTATCATTTAATAACACACACACTCTAGAACGGAATTACTCCCCAGAAACAATTCCTCGTTGGGATAAATAAACAATTCATAAAACAAAAGATCAAAGTAACAATAATTTAATTATACTGATTCGTGTAATACAATAATTACACTTTTATACTGATTTATTCCGTGTGAAATTTATTTTAGATGAAATAAGTTTTTGTGTCAAATTTCATATCCATGATCATCTATATGGATTGTACAACTTGCCACCACAGTTACATTTCCAGACCAAAGGATAGTACTCGTCGGCTCCATGGAAGGCTGAGTCAGTTTGCTCGGGAGCAGAGGGTGGCACAATTACTAGAATTGGTGTGCAGGGTGTGCAACCCTCACACTTCCAAACGCAACTTGGTGGCACTGACGTAACTCCAAAATCACTTTTAGCCCCATCACTGCCGTTGAAGATCAGTGTGCAAAACAAGAACAAGATCAACACATTGCCACAAAGATGAGTTTGCTTCAGCATGGTAGCCATGTTTCTCTTCCTCTCTATGAGCACGAACAAATTCCTTCTAATAATTCAAATCTTGTGTTGTATTCAATCTGAGAGGATGAATTTATATAAACAAAATCTGAACGCAAAACTCTCCAAAATATAAAATCCAAAAAACATCATAAGAATATTACTAAATAGTTTGTTATAACATTTTGAAATGTTACAAAATTTTTTAATCATATTGTTTTAGTAGACAACGCTATTAATGTTTTTAATAAAAAAGTCAATACAATAAAAGTGTTGTTAAAAATTTGTTAGTAAGCTTTTAATGAAGATAACCTTCTAAGCACGATACTAAATTTTTTTAATAATATTCCTTTCTCATAGAATTTTTTTTTTAAATGGTGCTAATTGTTTTGCATCATCTAATGATTTTTTTTTTTATCAACAACAAAGAGCATCATCTAATAAATGTTTTTACTTCAAAAACAAAAACAAAATGCTATTTTTAACAAATACTAAGTGCACCACATAATCAATCAGTATAGTTATGATTAGTGCGATTCAGTGAATCATGACACTACTCTAAGACTCCCTTTCTCTCAAACAAAAAAATGTTCAGTGTGAGCTATAACTTTGATATAATGATAAATCTTTGATTTACTTACTAAGAATTTAACAAGATGGGAGTTCACTGTCAGTCCATACATATCTGTTCATGGATTTGATTTATCTATGTTATCATATATTGTTGATATTGTTGGGAGTTGAATCATAAACATGTGGAGTATTGTAGGCTATGTAGAAAGGAATATAAAAACTTTTCTGATAAAAATTGTGGACTTTCAGCAGAAGTATCCTATGTAATTCTCATTTATTATATTTTTTTAAGCTAATAAAAAAGACATAATACTAAAAAAATCAATTTTATCTACAGAAAATCTATAGATAATATTCAAATTTGTATGTGAATAGTAATTACTTACAGATTATCTATAAAGATAAATCTGTATGTAAATGTGATGTTTGAACTTTACTTATGAAATTCATATATAATTTATTTATAGAATATCTTGTATGTAATTTCGTAGATAACTCCATTGTAAATTATATAACTCCATTGTAAATTATATACAAAATTTTTCTGTATATAATTTATCTATGGAATTCTTTTTTATGTAATCTGTAATGCAGTTATCTACGAAATTATATACAGAATATTCCGTAAAATAAGTTATATATAAAAATTTTATATATAAATATAGTTGTAATAGAATTTTTAAATCAGTAGGTAAATCCGTGATCTGTATGTAATTATGTAAATAACTTATCTCATATGTGAATAATCCGTATATAAATTAATTAGGAGAAAGAGAAGCACTGTAGTGATGCGGTGCAGTAAAAAAAAAAAAAAAAACAAATATAATGTGGTGTGGTGGGAGAAAAATGAATTGGGAGAAAGAAAATAGTTTGGAGGGTAATCCAGTGCAAAGTGCGGTATGGTGGAACTTAAATAGATGAAGAAAGACAGTGCATTGTCATACTGTGTTGGTTTTTAATCTTATATTTGTTGTTCACATTCATGCCATATATGTTATATGTATTATTAAACATGATAACGTGTCTGACTCTTGAAATTTTAAAAATAAAATAAAATTTTGGAGTTTAATTCTAAAGTTTTACTCAACATACTTTATTTAATGTTATTTCAATCTTATACAACAAACATGCATATAAACTTAAATACTTAAAGTCATACAGAGGTATCAGTCCAGTTGTAGCTGTTGTTTAATAAAATGTTGGATTTGAATGATGATTGTTTAAAAAGTAAAGACTTGCACCAGCAATCCACATTTTATAAATGAAACTATCATGTCCTTTTTCTTTGTTAATGGCACTGTAGTAGGTATGTGTGGAAATAAACATATGTATATTTCATTTATTGTAACTTTAATATCATATATGTTAGGTATTTAAATGTGGGTCTAGTTTTATATTAAATAAAAATAAAAGAATTTAATAATATATAAGAAAAAAGATCCGGACATTTGATATTTTAAGATTTTGAACTGAAGTGTCATTTTCTTATATGTATATATTGACTTAATTCTCATTTTTGTAAAATCTTCTAACCAGGTATGACATTGAAATTACTTGGGTTTTATTTCAGCAGAAAATGCATATGTCACGTAGAAATTATTGTGAATAAGGCTATGTAAGTAAGTAAGTTTATGCTTGCTGCTTCTATTTATTATTGTACCAAAGACTTGTATAATTCTTTACTCACTTGTCTATTATACTTAAAAGCTAAAAGAGATAACAATAATGAAAGTAAAGAAGAAGACGTGCTAGTGTTGTTGAATGTTTTAGATTTTAGAGTCGATTGTCATCTTCATTTTACAGTCATTGTAGTGATTTTGTTCTCCTTTTATATTTTAGAAAAGGAAGATTATCATTATTTTCGATTGGATTGTAAGTTTGCTTGATATTTTTTCCCTTGACTAGGTTGCCTTTTTATTGGACTTATTGTCGTTTTGTAATAATAATGCTTAACTTTTCTCTTATAACTTGGTTTCGTTTTTATAGTTTAGGATAGGGGTTTCTTTCTTTTGAATAAAGGGTGGAGCAAGTACTCTCATTAATTACATTTCTTAAAAAAAAAAGGAAGACGTGCAAAATTTAGTTAAACTTGATGCTTTTAATTGGTTTTTGGTTAGTTTTTTTTACTCTTTGAAAAGAAAATCTAAAACTTATAAAATTCTAAATTAAAACAATCATTTATGAAAAAAGGGAGATAGATTATGTATAATGCATGTGTAATTCGGAAGTAATTATATAAAAAGATAATTTGTTTTGAAATTTTAAAGAAAAACTTATAATCCTCAAATTGCAATGATTATTTTTTATTTAGTGGTGAAGACGTGCAGCACTTTACGTTGGTAAATTTTCCATATATTTGGTTATATTTAACAAAAGTTTAAATGGCTCGGTCACTTTTTCGGACATTGAAGGTGCGTGTACGCTTGATACAACCAAATCTTAAATGAAGGCTAAAACAACTTAAAAGACATTTAAATCAAGAATCAGTTATTTTAAAGAGACTTTCAATCACTAGAGTGAAAGTTTTCACACCAATTCTTTTCTTTTAAGTAATTAAAAGGAACACAGTCTCAGCCTTTTTATTTTGCAAAGTTTTGTGGGACAGTAATATTTAGAAAGTATCTTTTTTAGAAAAAAAATTAAAAAAATATATTGTTTCGATAAAAAAATATTAAAAGTTGAAATTCTAAATATATGTATTTTATATGAAATTAAATTACCTAGTTTTAAACTGAGAATTTAAATTTAAAAAATTTGGATTAATTTATTCAAAAACATATATTAAAAAGTGCAGGAAATCCAAATCAAAATAATTCAAGATTTCAGACATTTTAAATTGTCTCGTACAAATACAAGATAAAGAAATTTTAAAGAACAAAATAAAGTATTTTAAAAATGTTGAAAACTTAAATCACAAAATAATGCCACAGAAATTACTTGGTTTTATATGACCAGAAAATTTACATAATATGTCACTTAGAGATTACCGTGAATAAGACTGTTGGAGTAGCATCCCAGTCAAAAGATCCTACAATATCGCAAGTTAAGGGTAGTCCTAATAAGTTGATGTTTATGGCTTCTATTTTCTGCATATTTTGGTTGTGTTTTTAATCATCCTGGTTTTTCTGATTTTCATAAAATAGCGCTAATGATGTAGGAATTCGACATTTTTACATGAAGCTTCTACACGAATTTTGGAAAATAGAACTGTAAAATTTGCCGATCAAAAAAAAAAAAAAAAAATTGTAAAATTATATATATATATATATATAAACTTTAATAGAAAAATTTTTTATATTACTCATATCAAATTTTTATTTATTATATATATATATATATATATATATATATATATATATATATTTATTTATTTTATTCTGATTCAAATGTCCTGGATCTTTGTATTATACATGGACAAACTTACAATCATCACTTTTTTCTTTTTCAAGAATTAGAAAATTTGAAATAATCAAGAGCTACTATTTTGAATTTTGATTTTCTTAATATTAATTTTGAAATATCTATTTTAAAACTATATACTGTGTTATAAAAAAACTGGAACACATTCATTAAATACAAAAATCTATATTTTTTGTTTTCCCTTTTTCAAAAGAAAATTATTCAAATATTCATGCCTCTTGAATCATCCTTAGCACTCTAGAAAGGAGTTCCAACCCAGCAAAGAAAGAAACAATTCCTCATTGGGATCATAAACAATTCACAAACACAAGATCAAACAAGCCGTAGAAGAAAAAATCAAACAAGCGCAAAGTAACACAATAATTATACTTCTATACTCATTTATTCGTAATCCGTGTGAAATTTATTTTAGATAAAATCAGCTTTTGTGTCAACTTTCATATCCTATCATATATCCAAAATAAATACATGATAGTTAGGGCAAATAATTCCGTGGAGGGTACGTCTTGCCGCCACACGTACATCTCCAGATATAAGGGTGGTAAGGGTTGTATTCGTAGGGTTGCTGGGAGGCTGATTCAGTTTGCTTGGAAGCAGAGGGTGGCAAAGGTATTGTAATCGCTGTGCATGGTGTGCATCCTTCACACATGGAAAAACAGCTTGGTGGCCTTGATCCAAAACGCATCTTAGCTTCATTCGTTGATGACACCAAACTTTCTCCAATTTCACTATCTACTTTATCATATGATAAGGTTAAATATAATTATAGAGGTTAATCATCTTATAGCCAAAATGTCACTATAATTAATAAGAAAAAGTATATGTGTGAAAGAACTTCATACCTTTAGTAGAAGCAGCACCACCACTAAAGATCAGTGTGCAAAACAAGAACAAGACCAAGACATTGCACCAAAGATGAGTTTGGTTTAACATGGTAACCATGCTTCTCTTCCTCTCTATGAGTACGAACAAATTCCTCTGAGTAATTCAAATGTTGTGTTTTATTTATTCTGATAGGATGAATTTATATAAACAAAATCTGAACGCAAAACTCTAAAAAATATAAAAAAATCATATAAAATCCAAAAAAAGCATTAAGAGAATATTACTAAATCAGCAAATGTTATTAAGATGATCTAATAACATTTTACAAATATTAATTGTACCTTATCTTAATAATAATTTGTAGTAACATTTTGACAACTTAATAATTATATCGATCAAATATTACAATTTTTTTTAATGACATTCTTTTGGTAGAAAATGTTACTAATGTTTTTAAATAAAAAAGTCAATATTATAAATGTATTACTAAAAATTGTTAGTAAGTTTTTAACGAAGATAACCTTCTAAACACGATACTCAAGTTTTTTAGTAATATTCCTTTCTCACATAATTTTTTTTGTAAGAATGGTACTATTTGTTTTGCATCATCTAATAAATGTTTCTCCAGCTTTAATAAATGTTATTAAATGTTTTTATTTTAAAAACAAAAATAAAATGTTGTTTTTACAAATTTTAAATGTACCACGTGATCAACCAGTATAGTTATGATTAGTGCAGTTCAGTGAATCATGACACTACTGTAAGACTCTCTCGCTCTCTCTTAAATAAAAAAAAAAAATTCACTGTCAGCTATAACTTTGATTTGCTTACTAAGAATTAACTGTTGCCGAAAAAAAAAAACTTACTAAGAATTAACGAGTTAAAGAATGAATTTATATAAACAAAATCTGAACGCAAAACTCTAAAAAATATAAAGAAACCATATAAAATTCAAAACAACATTAAAAGAATATTACTAAATCAGCAAATGTTATTCATATGATCTAATAACATTTTACAAATATTAATTGTATCTTAACTTACTAATAATTTGTAGCACGTTTTGATCACTTTATAATTATATCGATCAAATATTACAATTTTTTTAATGACATTCTTTTAGTAGAAAATGTTACTAATGTTTTTAAATAAAAAATTCAATAGTATAAATGTATTACTAAAAATCGTTAGTAAGTTTTTAACGAAGATAACCTTCTAAACACGATACTCAAGTTTTTTAGTAATATTCCTTTCTCATAGAAATTTTTTTGTAAGAATGGTACTAATTGTTTTGCATCATCTAATAAATGTTTCTCCAGCTTTAATAAATGTTATTAAATTATTTATTTTAAAAACAAAAATGTTGTTTTAAACAAATATTAAGTGCACCACATGATCAATCCGTATAGTTATGATTAGTGCAGTTCAGTGAATCATGACCCTAACGTAATTAACACTAGTAAAAAAATACTATTTAATGTCCCCGTATAATGATGGTTAAAACTCAAACTGATATAGTTAAAAATACGGTAATATTTTTGGTTAAAACTCAAACTGATATAGTTAAAAATACGGTAATATTTTTATAAATATTTAAAGAGATATTACGTCGATTTACACAAAACTGACATAATATACTATTCTACGTCAGTTCTATAAATAACGGATGTAGAAAAAGACTGAAAAAATATAAATTCAAAATTTGAAAATGGTGGAGGAGATACTACGTCTGTTAAACAGTAGAACCAACCTAATATAAGGAAGATATTATGTCGGTTCTACTGCTTAACCGACATAGTATCTCTCCTACCATTTTAAAATTTTGAAATTTTGAATTTAGGGTTTAGATACAACGTCGGTTGGCCCCCAGAACCGACGTTGTATCCTATTACGTCAGTTATTGAGTGGTAACTGACATAATAGCCTTTTATTTTACGCTCCTCTATACTGTTTTTACTCTTACACTTTTTGCCTCCCTATCTCATTTTCACTCTTGTGCATGCTGCTTCTTCACAGTTCTCTCTCGCTCACATTGTCATTTTCTCTCTCACGTATTCTCTCTTGTATTCTGTCTCGCTTTCTTGCTCATGTTCTCACTGGTACGTGGTGTTCTCCCTCGCGTGTTGTTCTCCCCCATTTTTCCTTTGCTCTCATTGTCTTTTGTGGTTTCATTCACTCAATTTTTGCATTCTCTAGTTTTGGTAGATTTTGTTTGGATCGATTTGTGTTCATTGGTTTTGCTCTCACTGTCTACAAGAGGTATGTTTTCTTATCTTTGTATGTTTTGAATGCTTTCTGGATGTTTGTATCATAAATTTTGGGTTTCAAAAATTTTGGACAGAAAAATTTCAAATGACCATAACTTTTGGTAGAGAGTTCGGATCAAGACGTTCCAAAAATGAAAGTTTCTCGAAATTGCGTAACGAAGCTCCTGGGCCATACCTAAAGGGGATTCCAAATTTTTTTTCCAAAATTCCATCGTTTACACTATTTTTTTTATTTTTTTTTATTTTTTAGATTTTAGCCTACTATTTCACCTATTTAAACTTGTCAAAAAGTTCTAAAAATGGTTGTGGTTTTCTATGTATGGATTGGATATTTTATCAAAGCGATTTCGAAAAATTCTGAATTTTTTTTTAAAAAAAACACAACCCTATTATGTCGGTTGTGGGCTCCCAACAGGCGTAATAGGATAGATACTACATTGGTTGGGAGTCTCAACTGACGTAGTATATCTTCAAGAGTGCTATTTTGACTGATATTTTATGTCGGTGATTTATTTATCAACCGATGTAGTATATGCACATACAACGTCGTTTATAGAACCGACGTAAAAAGTCGAAGACTTTCAACGTCACCTGCATCAACATTGGTTTCAGAACCGACATAAAATGTCCTCTAGAAACGATGTAGAAAACGTTTTTTGTACTAGTGTAAGACTCTCTTACTCTCTCTTAAAATAAAAAAAAAAGTTCAGTGTCAGCTATAACTTTGATACAATTATAAATCTTTGATTTACTTACTAAGAATTAACAAGATGGGAGTTCACTGTTAGTGCATACATATTTGTTCATGGGTTTGATTTATCTCTGTTATCATATCATGATGGAAGTTGAATCATAAACATTTGGAGTATTGTAGGCTATGTAGAAAGGAATATAAGAACTTTTATGACAAAAATTACGGAGTTTCTGATTCATTATATTCTTTTAAGCTAATAAAAAAACCATAATACAATATGCAACCTAGAACTCTACAACTATACACCACTTCCTCTATATAACACAACTTTGCATCAACAATCCTAATGCTTTAATCTCTAGACAATTGCTTATTGCACCCCCACATTTCCTTCCTGTACCTCATCAGAAATTGATAATACCAGAAAAACCCTTGTCAGAATATTCAAAGGGAGAGTAGAGTAGTGGGTGACTGCTGAGTGGTGTGGACGTTCTCCGACAAGCGTGGTAGTGGGTGCTACAAGAAAAGTTTCTCCGACAATGAGTGGGAGGTAAGTGACATATTGACTTGATATAGGGGGTGCAAAGTTCGTATATCGTTTTGCGGAAATGGGTTCCGAAAAACGAAATCCGTAATGAGTTGTGGGTGGGTGAAATGCCTTATGGAAAATATTTTTCCTGAAAGATTTATGTATTATAGAAAACATTTTCCGGAAGAAGGGAGGTGTGGATGAGTGTTTACGAAAAATATTTTCCATACAGGAGAAAGTTGCTTATAGAAAACATTTTCTATAAGAGAACATTATAATTTCGAAAAACATTTTATGGAAGACGAAAACTGACTTATGGAAAACAGAAGGCTGAGCTCCATCCAGACGGTCGAGCTTCATAAACGAACACCTGAGGCTAAGCTCCTTAGCCAAACTCCCAAGGTGGAGCTTCATAGCCGAACATCTGAGGACGATCTCCAAAAGGTTGAGCTTCATAACACAACTTCAAAGACTGATTTTCAGAAGACTGAGCTCCATAGCCGATTTACAGATGGCCAAGCTCCATAGCCAAACACCAGAAGGTCGAGCTCGATAACTGAGCTTTCAAGGCCAATCTCCAAAAGTCCGAACTCTATGGCCGATGCCGATCTCCATAAGGCCGAGCTCTATGCTCGATCTCCGAGGACGAGCTCCACAGCTAAACTCTTAAGGCCGAGCTCCAAAGATGGCCAAGCTCCATCAACAAACTCCCTGAGGCCGCTTTACAGATGGTCGATCTTAATTGCCAACACTCGAAGACGGTCTACAGAATCTGAGCTCCATAGCCAAACTCCCAAGGCTGATTACTAGAAGGCTAAGCTCCATGATCGACTTCCCAAAACCATTTTCCAGAAGGTCGAGCTTTGTGGTCGGTATCTTGTCAAAGACATTTGTGTGATATATAGGTTTAACAATGTTGTATCTGGACGTTGAATGATTGATGTTCCGTATATCTACAATTTTGAAACTGATATACTATCTTTTTTATATTAATTTTGTAATAGGATTAAAACATCTTTTAAGTATTTTTATTATTTTTATTTTTAAATAATCTGTTAAAAGAAAATATCATAACATAACTCTGTATATACCTTTATGGAAACCTAATCTCATATCTACATGGTTTAAGCACTTCAAGAAAGCGGTCTATCAGTCATCAACATCAAAGGAGATGTTATTAAATTCGGTCAAGTTCAATTTAAGTGAACTCTAAAATTTTGAGAGCCAAACTAAACTATGCTTACCAAAACAATTACCATTGATGATCTTAAAGAGTCGGTCAAGATGTGAGATGATACGCAAATAGAATGGGCCATGTCCACTTTAAATAAACACAAAACTAATAGTCAAAGTTAGAGTGAGCCAAACTCACTCCAAAACTAACGCTACTAAAAAAGGCATTGTTTAGTTCAATTCTTATATTAACTTTTATATTGATAATGATAATACATTGTAGTTTAATTCTTATTTAGAAGGAGGAATTTTTAGTGAGTAAATTTTTTTAGATATTTGATAAGAAATTTTTAGGTTTTGATTAATTTTTTTTTATAAAGGTGAAATTAAAGTGAGGGTTGATGAAGGAAATAGTTGAAAATAATTAGAACAAATGTTCTTGAAATATGAATTACTTATCAGAATGATTAATGTGTGAAAATTGATAATAGAGTACTTGTTATAATGTGTTAAATGATACACAACGATAAATATTTATATTTTTATTGTAATTAATGAGTTAAATAAGGGTTTTTAATGAAAATTTTATTTTTGTCTAAGTGGAATTACAGTTGTTTTATAGTTAAATTTTGAATGTGAATCTTATAGATAAAAAAACAAATAATAAAATTAATATTTGAAGATATGAGAGAGATAAAGTTAACGTTAAATAAATGAAGTTAATAATATGTATTTGAAAATATAATATATAATATTTAGAAAAAAAAAATATATATTCACAACATGTCAAGTCATAAAACGAATAATGCATATAAAATATTGGTAACGGTAGGAAGTTATATATTTCCTATAAAGCACTAATTTAATACATTTTAAATAAATGAAAGATTAAAATAAATAAATTAAGATATGAAAGACCTATATTTAATATTGAATAAATATATTTCTGGTTTAATAATTTATTTTAAATATATAAATATATATTGAATTTGTTTATATATTAATTATTTAATTTTTATTTAACTGAAATTATGTTACTTCAGCTGAAGTAACATAATTTCAGTTAAATAAAAATTAAATAATTAATATATAAACAAATTCAATATATATTTATATATTTAAAATAAATTATTAAACCAGAAATATATTTATTCAATATTAAATATAGGTCTTTCATATCTTAATTTATTTATTTTAATCTTTCATTTATTTAAAATGTATTAAATTAGTGCTTTATAGGAAATATATAACTTCCTACCGTTACCAATATTTTATATGCATTATTCGTTTTATGACTTGACATGTTGTGAATATATATTTTTTTTTTCTAAATATTATATATTATATTTTCAAATACATATTATTAACTTCATTTATTTAACGTTAACTTTATCTCTCTCATATCTTCAAATATTAATTTTATTATTTGTTTTTTTATCTATAAGATTCACATTCAAAATTTAACTATAAAACAACTGTAATTCCACTTAGACAAAAATAAAATTTTCATTAAAAACCCTTATTTAACTCATTAATTACAATAAAAATATAAATATTTATCGTTGTGTATCATTTAACACATTATAACAAGTACTCTATTATCAATTTTCACACATTAATCATTCTGATAAGTAATTCATATTTCAAGAACATTTGTTCTAATTATTTTCAACTATTTCCTTCATCAACCCTCACTTTAATTTCACCTTTATAAAAAAAAATTAATCAAAACCTAAAAATTTCTTATCAAATATCTAAAAAAATTTACTCACTAAAAATTCCTCCTTCTAAATAAGAATTAAACTACAATGTATTATCATTATCAATATAAAAGTTAATATAAGAATTGAACTAAACAATGCCTTTTTTAGTAGCGTTAGTTTTGGAGTGAGTTTGGCTCACTCTAACTTTGACTATTAGTTTTGTGTTTATTTAAAGTGGACATGGCCCATTCTATTTGCGTATCATCTCACATCTTGACCGACTCTTTAAGATCATCAATGGTAATTGTTTTGGTAAGCATAGTTTAGTTTGGCTCTCAAAATTTTAGAGTTCACTTAAATTGAACTTGACCGAATTTAATAACATCTCCTTTGATGTTGATGACTGATAGACCGCTTTCTTGAAGTGCTTAAACCATGTAGATATGAGATTAGGTTTCCATAAAGGTATATACAGAGTTATGTTATGATATTTTCTTTTAACAGATTATTTAAAAATAAAAATAATAAAAATACTTAAAAGATGTTTTAATCCTATTACAAAATTAATATAAAAAAGATAGTATATCAGTTTCAAAATTGTAGATATACGGAACATCAATCATTCAACGTCCAGATACAACATTGTTAAACCTATATATCACACAAATGTCTTTGACAAGATACCGACCACAAAGCTCGACCTTCTGGAAAATGGTTTTGGGAAGTCGATCATGGAGCTTAGCCTTCTAGTAATCAGCCTTGGGAGTTTGGCTATGGAGCTCAGATTCTGTAGACCGTCTTCGAGTGTTGGCAATTAAGATCGACCATCTGTAAAGCGGCCTCAGGGAGTTTGTTGATGGAGCTTGGCCATCTTTGGAGCTCGGCCTTAAGAGTTTAGCTGTGGAGCTCGTCCTCGGAGATCGAGCATAGAGCTCGGCCTTATGGAGATCGGCATCGGCCATAGAGTTCGGACTTTTGGAGATTGGCCTTGAAAGCTCAGTTATCGAGCTCGACCTTCTGGTGTTTGGCTATGGAGCTTGGCCATCTGTAAATCGGCTATGGAGCTCAGTCTTCTGAAAATCAGTCTTTGAAGTTGTGTTATGAAGCTCAACCTTTTGGAGATCGTCCTCAGATGTTCGGCTATGAAGCTCCACCTTGGGAGTTTGGCTAAGGAGCTTAGCCTCAGGTGTTCGTTTATGAAGCTCGACCGTCTGGATGGAGCTCAGCCTTCTGTTTTCCATAAGTCAGTTTTCGTCTTCCATAAAATGTTTTTCGAAATTATAATGTTCTCTTATAGAAAATGTTTTCTATAAGCAACTTTCTCCTGTATGGAAAATATTTTTCGTAAACACTCATCCACACCTCCCTTCTTCCGGAAAATGTTTTCTATAATACATAAATCTTTCAGGAAAAATATTTTCCATAAGGCATTTCACCCACCCACAACTCATTACGGATTTCGTTTTTCGGAACCCATTTCCGCAAAACGATATACGAACTTTGCACCCCCTATATCAAGTCAATATGTCACTTACCTCCCACTCATTGTCGGAGAAACTTTTCTTGTAGCACCCACTACCACGCTTGTCGGAGAACGTCCACACCACTCAGCAGTCACCCACTACTCTACTCTCCCTTTGAATATTCTGACAAGGGTTTTTCTGGTATTATCAATTTCTGATGAGGTACAGGAAGGAAATGTGGGGGTGCAATAAGCAATTGTCTAGAGATTAAAGCATTAGGATTGTTGATGCAAAGTTGTGTTATATAGAGGAAGTGGTGTATAGTTGTAGAGTTCTAGGTTGCATATTGTATTATGGTTTTTTTATTAGCTTAAAAGAATATAATGAATCAGAAACTCCGTAATTTTTGTCATAAAAGTTCTTATATTCCTTTCTACATAGCCTACAATACTCCAAATGTTTATGATTCAACTTCCATCATGATATGATAACAGAGATAAATCAAACCCATGAACAAATATGTATGCACTAACAGTGAACTCCCATCTTGTTAATTCTTAGTAAGTAAATCAAAGATTTATAATTGTATCAAAGTTATAGCTGACACTGAACTTTTTTTTTTATTTTAAGAGAGAGTAAGAGAGTCTTACACTAGTACAAAAAACGTTTTCTACATCGTTTCTAGAGGACATTTTATGTCGGTTCTGAAACCAATGTTGATGCAGGTGACGTTGAAAGTCTTCGACTTTTTACGTCGGTTCTATAAACGACGTTGTATGTGCATATACTACATCGGTTGATAAATAAATCACCGACATAAAATATCAGTCAAAATAGCACTCTTGAAGATATACTACGTCAGTTGAGACTCCCAACCAATGTAGTATCTATCCTATTACGCCTGTTGGGAGCCCACAACCGACATAATAGGGTTGTGTTTTTTTTAAAAAAAAATTCAGAATTTTTCGAAATCGCTTTGATAAAATATCCAATCCATACATAGAAAACCACAACCATTTTTAGAACTTTTTGACAAGTTTAAATAGGTGAAATAGTAGGCTAAAATCTAAAAAATAAAAAAAAATAAAAAAAATAGTGTAAACGATGGAATTTTGGAAAAAAAATTTGGAATCCCCTTTAGGTATGGCCCAGGAGCTTCGTTACGCAATTTCGAGAAACTTTCATTTTTGGAACGTCTTGATCCGAACTCTCTACCAAAAGTTATGGTCATTTGAAATTTTTCTGTCCAAAATTTTTGAAACCCAAAATTTATGATACAAACATCCAGAAAGCATTCAAAACATACAAAGATAAGAAAACATACCTCTTGTAGACAGTGAGAGCAAAACCAATGAACACAAATCGATCCAAACAAAATCTACCAAAACTAGAGAATGCAAAAATTGAGTGAATGAAACCACAAAAGACAATGAGAGCAAAGGAAAAATGGGGGAGAACAACACGCGAGGGAGAACACCACGTACCAGTGAGAACATGAGCAAGAAAGCGAGACAGAATACAAGAGAGAATACGTGAGAGAGAAAATGACAATGTGAGCGAGAGAGAACTGTGAAGAAGCAGCATGCACAAGAGTGAAAATGAGATAGGGAGGCAAAAAGTGTAAGAGTAAAAACAGTATAGAGGAGCGTAAAATAAAAGGCTATTATGTCAGTTACCACTCAATAACTGACGTAATAGGATACAACGTCGGTTCTGGGGGCCAACCGACGTTGTATCTAAACCCTAAATTCAAAATTTCAAAATTTTAAAATGGTAGGAGAGATACTATGTCGGTTAAGCAGTAGAACCGACATAATATCTTCCTTATATTAGGTTGGTTCTACTGTTTAACAGACGTAGTATCTCCTCCACCATTTTCAAATTTTGAATTTATATTTTTTCAGTCTTTTTCTACATCCGTTATTTATAGAACTGACGTAGAATAGTATATTATGTCAGTTTTGTGTAAATCGACGTAATATCTCTTTAAATATTTATAAAAATATTACCGTATTTTTAACTATATCAGTTTGAGTTTTAACCAAAAATATTACCGTATTTTTAACTATATCAGTTTGAGTTTTAACCATCATTATACGGGGACATTAAATAGTATTTTTTTACTAGTGTTAATTACGTTAGGGTCATGATTCACTGAACTGCACTAATCATAACTATACGGATTGATCATGTGGTGCACTTAATATTTGTTTAAAACAACATTTTTGTTTTTAAAATAAATAATTTAATAACATTTATTAAAGCTGGAGAAACATTTATTAGATGATGCAAAACAATTAGTACCATTCTTACAAAAAAATTTCTATGAGAAAGGAATATTACTAAAAAACTTGAGTATCGTGTTTAGAAGGTTATCTTCGTTAAAAACTTACTAACGATTTTTAGTAATACATTTATACTATTGAATTTTTTATTTAAAAACATTAGTAACATTTTCTACTAAAAGAATGTCATTAAAAAAATTGTAATATTTGATCGATATAATTATAAAGTGATCAAAACGTGCTACAAATTATTAGTAAGTTAAGATACAATTAATATTTGTAAAATGTTATTAGATCATATGAATAACATTTGCTGATTTAGTAATATTCTTTTAATGTTGTTTTGAATTTTATATGGTTTCTTTATATTTTTTAGAGTTTTGCGTTCAGATTTTGTTTATATAAATTCATTCTTTAACTCGTTAATTCTTAGTAAGTTTTTTTTTTTCGGCAACAGTTAATTCTTAGTAAGCAAATCAAAGTTATAGCTGACAGTGAATTTTTTTTTTTTATTTAAGAGAGAGCGAGAGAGTCTTACAGTAGTGTCATGATTCACTGAACTGCACTAATCATAACTATACTGGTTGATCACGTGGTACATTTAAAATTTGTAAAAACAACATTTTATTTTTGTTTTTAAAATAAAAACATTTAATAACATTTATTAAAGCTGGAGAAACATTTATTAGATGATGCAAAACAAATAGTACCATTCTTACAAAAAAAATTATGTGAGAAAGGAATATTACTAAAAAACTTGAGTATCGTGTTTAGAAGGTTATCTTCGTTAAAAACTTACTAACAATTTTTAGTAATACATTTATAATATTGACTTTTTTATTTAAAAACATTAGTAACATTTTCTACCAAAAGAATGTCATTAAAAAAAATTGTAATATTTGATCGATATAATTATTAAGTTGTCAAAATGTTACTACAAATTATTATTAAGATAAGGTACAATTAATATTTGTAAAATGTTATTAGATCATCTTAATAACATTTGCTGATTTAGTAATATTCTCTTAATGCTTTTTTTGGATTTTATATGATTTTTTTATATTTTTTAGAGTTTTGCGTTCAGATTTTGTTTATATAAATTCATCCTATCAGAATAAATAAAACACAACATTTGAATTACTCAGAGGAATTTGTTCGTACTCATAGAGAGGAAGAGAAGCATGGTTACCATGTTAAACCAAACTCATCTTTGGTGCAATGTCTTGGTCTTGTTCTTGTTTTGCACACTGATCTTTAGTGGTGGTGCTGCTTCTACTAAAGGTATGAAGTTCTTTCACACATATACTTTTTCTTATTAATTATAGTGACATTTTGGCTATAAGATGATTAACCTCTATAATTATATTTAACCTTATCATATGATAAAGTAGATAGTGAAATTGGAGAAAGTTTGGTGTCATCAACGAATGAAGCTAAGATGCGTTTTGGATCAAGGCCACCAAGCTGTTTTTCCATGTGTGAAGGATGCACACCATGCACAGCGATTACAATACCTTTGCCACCCTCTGCTTCCAAGCAAACTGAATCAGCCTCCCAGCAACCCTACGAATACAACCCTTACCACCCTTATATCTGGAGATGTACGTGTGGCGGCAAGACGTACCCTCCACGGAATTATTTGCCCTAACTATCATGTATTTATTTTGGATATATGATAGGATATGAAAGTTGACACAAAAGCTGATTTTATCTAAAATAAATTTCACACGGATTACGAATAAATGAGTATAGAAGTATAATTATTGTGTTACTTTGCGCTTGTTTGATTTTTTCTTCTACGGCTTGTTTGATCTTGTGTTTGTGAATTGTTTATGATCCCAATGAGGAATTGTTTCTTTCTTTGCTGGGTTGGAACTCCTTTCTAGAGTGCTAAGGATGATTCAAGAGGCATGAATATTTGAATAATTTTCTTTTGAAAAAGGGAAAACAAAAAATATAGATTTTTGTATTTAATGAATGTGTTCCAGTTTTTTTATAACACAGTATATAGTTTTAAAATAGATATTTCAAAATTAATATTAAGAAAATCAAAATTCAAAATAGTAGCTCTTGATTATTTCAAATTTTCTAATTCTTGAAAAAGAAAAAAGTGATGATTGTAAGTTTGTCCATGTATAATACAAAGATCCAGGACATTTGAATCAGAATAAAATAAATAAATATATATATATATATATATATATATATATATATATATATAATAAATAAAAATTTGATATGAGTAATATAAAAAATTTTTCTATTAAAGTTTATATATATATATATATATAATTTTACAATTTTTTTTTTTTTTTTTTGATCGGCAAATTTTACAGTTCTATTTTCCAAAATTCGTGTAGAAGCTTCATGTAAAAATGTCGAATTCCTACATCATTAGCGCTATTTTATGAAAATCAGAAAAACCAGGATGATTAAAAACACAACCAAAATATGCAGAAAATAGAAGCCATAAACATCAACTTATTAGGACTACCCTTAACTTGCGATATTGTAGGATCTTTTGACTGGGATGCTACTCCAACAGTCTTATTCACGGTAATCTCTAAGTGACATATTATGTAAATTTTCTGGTCATATAAAACCAAGTAATTTCTGTGGCATTATTTTGTGATTTAAGTTTTCAACATTTTTAAAATACTTTATTTTGTTCTTTAAAATTTCTTTATCTTGTATTTGTACGAGACAATTTAAAATGTCTGAAATCTTGAATTATTTTGATTTGGATTTCCTGCACTTTTTAATATATGTTTTTGAATAAATTAATCCAAATTTTTTAAATTTAAATTCTCAGTTTAAAACTAGGTAATTTAATTTCATATAAAATACATATATTTAGAATTTCAACTTTTAATATTTTTTTATCGAAACAATATATTTTTTTAATTTTTTTTCTAAAAAAGATACTTTCTAAATATTACTGTCCCACAAAACTTTGCAAAATAAAAAGGCTGAGACTGTGTTCCTTTTAATTACTTAAAAGAAAAGAATTGGTGTGAAAACTTTCACTCTAGTGATTGAAAGTCTCTTTAAAATAACTGATTCTTGATTTAAATGTCTTTTAAGTTGTTTTAGCCTTCATTTAAGATTTGGTTGTATCAAGCGTACACGCACCTTCAATGTCCGAAAAAGTGACCGAGCCATTTAAACTTTTGTTAAATATAACCAAATATATGGAAAATTTACCAACGTAAAGTGCTGCACGTCTTCACCACTAAATAAAAAATAATCATTGCAATTTGAGGATTATAAGTTTTTCTTTAAAATTTCAAAACAAATTATCTTTTTATATAATTACTTCCGAATTACACATGCATTATACATAATCTATCTCCCTTTTTTCATAAATGATTGTTTTAATTTAGAATTTTATAAGTTTTAGATTTTCTTTTCAAAGAGTAAAAAAAACTAACCAAAAACCAATTAAAAGCATCAAGTTTAACTAAATTTTGCACGTCTTCCTTTTTTTTTTAAGAAATGTAATTAATGAGAGTACTTGCTCCACCCTTTATTCAAAAGAAAGAAACCCCTATCCTAAACTATAAAAACGAAACCAAGTTATAAGAGAAAAGTTAAGCATTATTATTACAAAACGACAATAAGTCCAATAAAAAGGCAACCTAGTCAAGGGAAAAAATATCAAGCAAACTTACAATCCAATCGAAAATAATGATAATCTTCCTTTTCTAAAATATAAAAGGAGAACAAAATCACTACAATGACTGTAAAATGAAGATGACAATCGACTCTAAAATCTAAAACATTCAACAACACTAGCACGTCTTCTTCTTTACTTTCATTATTGTTATCTCTTTTAGCTTTTAAGTATAATAGACAAGTGAGTAAAGAATTATACAAGTCTTTGGTACAATAATAAATAGAAGCAGCAAGCATAAACTTACTTACTTACATAGCCTTATTCACAATAATTTCTACGTGACATATGCATTTTCTGCTGAAATAAAACCCAAGTAATTTCAATGTCATACCTGGTTAGAAGATTTTACAAAAATGAGAATTAAGTCAATATATACATATAAGAAAATGACACTTCAGTTCAAAATCTTAAAATATCAAATGTCCGGATCTTTTTTCTTATATATTATTAAATTCTTTTATTTTTATTTAATATAAAACTAGACCCACATTTAAATACCTAACATATATGATATTAAAGTTACAATAAATGAAATATACATATGTTTATTTCCACACATACCTACTACAGTGCCATTAACAAAGAAAAAGGACATGATAGTTTCATTTATAAAATGTGGATTGCTGGTGCAAGTCTTTACTTTTTAAACAATCATCATTCAAATCCAACATTTTATTAAACAACAGCTACAACTGGACTGATACCTCTGTATGACTTTAAGTATTTAAGTTTATATGCATGTTTGTTGTATAAGATTGAAATAACATTAAATAAAGTATGTTGAGTAAAACTTTAGAATTAAACTCCAAAATTTTATTTTATTTTTAAAATTTCAAGAGTCAGACACGTTATCATGTTTAATAATACATATAACATATATGGCATGAATGTGAACAACAAATATAAGATTAAAAACCAACACAGTATGACAATGCACTGTCTTTCTTCATCTATTTAAGTTCCACCATACCGCACTTTGCACTGGATTACCCTCCAAACTATTTTCTTTCTCCCAATTCATTTTTCTCCCACCACACCACATTATATTTGTTTTTTTTTTTTTTTTTACTGCACCGCATCACTACAGTGCTTCTCTTTCTCCTAATTAATTTATATACGGATTATTCACATATGAGATAAGTTATTTACATAATTACATACAGATCACGGATTTACCTACTGATTTAAAAATTCTATTACAACTATATTTATATATAAAATTTTTATATATAACTTATTTTACGGAATATTCTGTATATAATTTCGTAGATAACTGCATTACAGATTACATAAAAAAGAATTCCATAGATAAATTATATACAGAAAAATTTTGTATATAATTTACAATGGAGTTATATAATTTACAATGGAGTTATCTACGAAATTACATACAAGATATTCTATAAATAAATTATATATGAATTTCATAAGTAAAGTTCAAACATCACATTTACATACAGATTTATCTTTATAGATAATCTGTAAGTAATTACTATTCACATACAAATTTGAATATTATCTATAGATTTTCTGTAGATAAAATTGATTTTTTTAGTATTATGTCTTTTTTATTAGCTTAAAAAAATATAATAAATGAGAATTACATAGGATACTTCTGCTGAAAGTCCACAATTTTTATCAGAAAAGTTTTTATATTCCTTTCTACATAGCCTACAATACTCCACATGTTTATGATTCAACTCCCAACAATATCAACAATATATGATAACATAGATAAATCAAATCCATGAACAGATATGTATGGACTGACAGTGAACTCCCATCTTGTTAAATTCTTAGTAAGTAAATCAAAGATTTATCATTATATCAAAGTTATAGCTCACACTGAACATTTTTTTGTTTGAGAGAAAGGGAGTCTTAGAGTAGTGTCATGATTCACTGAATCGCACTAATCATAACTATACTGATTGATTATGTGGTGCACTTAGTATTTGTTAAAAATAGCATTTTGTTTTTGTTTTTGAAGTAAAAACATTTATTAGATGATGCTCTTTGTTGTTGATAAAAAAAAAAATCATTAGATGATGCAAAACAATTAGCACCATTTAAAAAAAAAATTCTATGAGAAAGGAATATTATTAAAAAAATTTAGTATCGTGCTTAGAAGGTTATCTTCATTAAAAGCTTACTAACAAATTTTTAACAACACTTTTATTGTATTGACTTTTTTATTAAAAACATTAATAGCGTTGTCTACTAAAACAATATGATTAAAAAATTTTGTAACATTTCAAAATGTTATAACAAACTATTTAGTAATATTCTTATGATGTTTTTTGGATTTTATATTTTGGAGAGTTTTGCGTTCAGATTTTGTTTATATAAATTCATCCTCTCAGATTGAATACAACACAAGATTTGAATTATTAGAAGGAATTTGTTCGTGCTCATAGAGAGGAAGAGAAACATGGCTACCATGCTGAAGCAAACTCATCTTTGTGGCAATGTGTTGATCTTGTTCTTGTTTTGCACACTGATCTTCAACGGCAGTGATGGGGCTAAAAGTGATTTTGGAGTTACGTCAGTGCCACCAAGTTGCGTTTGGAAGTGTGAGGGTTGCACACCCTGCACACCAATTCTAGTAATTGTGCCACCCTCTGCTCCCGAGCAAACTGACTCAGCCTTCCATGGAGCCGACGAGTACTATCCTTTGGTCTGGAAATGTAACTGTGGTGGCAAGTTGTACAATCCATATAGATGATCATGGATATGAAATTTGACACAAAAACTTATTTCATCTAAAATAAATTTCACACGGAATAAATCAGTATAAAAGTGTAATTATTGTATTACACGAATCAGTATAATTAAATTATTGTTACTTTGATCTTTTGTTTTATGAATTGTTTATTTATCCCAACGAGGAATTGTTTCTGGGGAGTAATTCCGTTCTAGAGTGTGTGTGTTATTAAATGATAGCAACACGTTAAGCATGATACAAAAGACATGAATATTTGAATAATTTCCTTTCTATATCAATTTTTTTATAATATAATATATAGTCTTAAAATAGACTTTTTAAAATTAATATTAAAAAAATCAAAATTAAAAATAATAATTCTTGAAGAACATTTAATAAATTCTTTCACTAAATTCAAACATTTTCCATCTATAGACTTGGTAAAAATATATGACCATTTTAAGCAGAACATTTGATATAAACTTGGTAAAAATATGACTTACAGTCTACGAATCTATATAATGAATAGGAATATGATTAAAAGTAATAATTCACTAAATGTAAAAAAAATAAAATTCATATAAGTTTATCAATATATAATACAAAGATCCAGAACATTTGAATCAGAATAAAAAAAGCATCCAATGAATAAAAATCCGATAAAAAAAACATCCAACGAAAAAAAATCTGATGTGAGTAATGTAACAAAGTTTCTTAATTAATATATGTTTTTGAATAAATTAATCCAAATTTTTAAAATTTAAATTCTTAGTTTAAAACTAGGTAATTTAATTTTATTTAGAATACATATAATTAGAATTTCAGTTTTTAAATGTCTTTATCTAAACAATATATTTTTTATAAATTATATTTTTTTCTTAAAAAAAATAAATATTAGTGTCCCACAAAACTTTGCAAAATAAAAAGGCTGAGACTAGTTGATTCGTGTTCCTTTTAATTACTTAAAAGAAAAGCATTGGTATCAAAACTTTCGCTCTAGTGATTCAAAGTCTCTTTACAATAACTGATTCTGGATTTAAATTTCTCTTAAGTTGTTTTAGCTTTCATTTAAGATTTGGTTATACCAGAGGTACACGCACCTTCAATATCCCAAAAGAGCATTTAAATTTTTGTTAATTATACAACATTGCCTAGTTTGGTTGGTAAATTGATTAAGATGTCACCAAACGTATAGAAGATTTACCAATGTAAAGTGCTGCACGTCTTCACCACTCAACAAAATCATTGCAATTTGCGGATAATAAGTTTTTCTTTAAAATTTCAAAACTGATTACCTTTTTATATAATTACTTCAGAATTACACATGCATATTATATTTTTTCAGAAATGATTGGGTTTTAATTTAGAATCAATTTTATAAGTTTTAGATTTTCTTTTCAAAGAGTAGAAAAACTAGCCAAAACCAATTAAAAACATCAAGTTTAACTAAATTTTGCACGTATTCCTCTTTACTTTCATTATTGTTATCTCATTTAGCTTTTATAGTATATAGGAATAGTTTAGGCAAGTGAGTAAAGAATTATACAAGTGTTTGCTAAAATAATAAATAGAAGCAACAAGCATAAACTTACGATAGCATTTTCACAATACGTGACACATGATATGCATTTTCTGCTGAATAAAACCAAGTAATTTCTATGTCACACATGATATCAAAGTTGCAATAACTATGGTATAATAGAAATATGTACATGTTTATGTCCCCACATACTACCACAATGCCATTAACATAAAAAAGGAGGACCCATGAAATCTGATAGTTTTGTGGTTTGCTGGTGCAAGTCTTTACTTTTAAGCAATCATCATTCAAAGGCAACATTTTATAAAACAACAGCTACAACTACAACTGGACTGATACCTCTGTATCCCTTTAAGTATTTAAAAGTCTAACCAGGATGTTTGTTGCATAAGATTGAAATAACATTAAATAAAGTAGTGTTGAGTATAACTTTAGAATTAAACTCCAAAATTTTATTTTATTTTTTGAGATTTCAAGAGTCAGTCACATTATCATGTTTAATAATACATATAACAAATATATATTGCATGAATATGGACAACAAATACGAGATTAAAAAAACAAAACAGTATCACAACCATGATAGTAAAAATTGAGATTCAGATTGTACGATTTTATGATCTTTTCTTTTTTCTTCAATCTTGTGTCACTTGGATGTTAGTGATTTCGGTGGATCGTGTTGGATCGAAAATGTAAAAAAAATAAAAAAAATAAAAAACAAACACGAGTCTTCTGATGCGATTCAGTCCCTCTCACTGCATAATAGCAGCAGCGCTCACCGTGACGTCTCTCGCGACCTCCATACTGTCCGTCCACTGCATGTGAGACAGGTAAATGTCCCGTGTTCTCTATTCTATAGTTTTATAGTTTTATTGGGTTGGGATTTGTAACTCGAAAACGTATGAGATGGATGAACTTCAATCTCAATCTCTAACTAAATCTCTTTCAAATACTTGTTGGGTTATCATTTAACTTTATATGCAAAGTTTCTTTTTATGTTTTTCTGCTCTTTAAACTAAATCATTATTCATGTTTATATATTTATTGAGTATTGAAATCTAAAATTTTAAGTGAAACTATTAATCGAAGATTCCATACTCTTACTTAAAAATCACTATATATATTACTTTTGACTTGGTATAATTGTCGACTTTCTTTTTCGTCCTTTCGAGAAAAAAAATACTTTTTCTTGGCCTTTGATGAGAAATTTCATTAAGTCTCCGAAAGATACATGTTCATCTTTTATCTCTTGTATATCAATAATGGTATGTATATGCCTACACATATGATTGTTAGCACCAATATCATATCACACTATGTTACTATCCAAACTGATTCCTTTATTGGTCATCATTCCCTTCATCTTTTGCCTGATCTTTTTCAACTACATTTGTGTTTTCTTTCACCTTCTTCTCAATGTAGCAATCCTCTGTTTAGTGTTCATATTTGCAATTGCAACATTCGACATTTGGACAATTTGAACGACCACCACTTCTATGATTGTGGCCTCATCCATGTCGGTTTTGCTGATTCGTTTGTTCTCTCTCTTCATTGTTGTTTCCACGATCGTAACCTCCGTTGTGATCATAACTCCCCGACCTTCGTGTCCTTCGTCCTCTTCCTCAATTGTGTTGCACATACATCACATTATCCTCCTTAATGGTCATCTTTGTTTGTAAGAATACCTCTAAGACTTTTTGTTTCTTTTTCTTCTTTCGTTATTCATATGCTTCAAGAGAAACTGCGAGATCATCAATGGTAATTTTTTCCAAATTTTTTTACTGCTTGATTGCACTTACAACATTTTTAAAGTCCTCAGTCAATGTCCCAATGAATTTTTTCCACAACCCTTGCATCTGTGAGGGTTTCTCCATTATGTTTGAGTTGATTGGCTATTGTTTGTACACAAGTAATGTAACTAGATACATCTTCTGAATCATTCATCCTCACAACCTCTAACTCATCTCTAAGGTTTGAAGATGCATTTGTTTAACTCAGTTACTACCCTTGAACTCTTTTTTCCAAAATGTCCTATCGAAATTGATGCACCAACAATCTTAACAAAAATTGACTCATCAACAACTCGATACAACATGTACAAAGTTGTCTTATCTTTCGATCATGTCTTTTTCAACATTTTGTTTTAGGCCGTAAAGTCTCTCAATAGTATTTTTTGGTACTTCAAAACCTTCTTGACCACCAACCAAACATCTTAAGATCTAAAAAGGACTTTTATTTGGACTTCCAACTGTCAGTAGTTTGTTATTTTTAGTTGGGGACAATACAAATTATTGATCACACTTATCATAACTCTGATATCAATTTAATAATAAAGAATATAAATATTTAAATTTTCTTCTTGAACAAAAATAATTTTTTTATTTCTAATATATACTCTTAGACTCTTCAAATCCATTCATTTACTCATAATCAAGATAGTTAAAAATTAAGATTTTAATAGTAAAATCATAATGAGATTTAATTAAAATAAAACTCAACTAAAATACTTCTAACCTTTCCCATATATATATATAGGGGTGGCTCAAGGCCCAAGTAAGTAAAGCAACCGCTCTATGCAAGTAATACTCACATATTATTATAAAATAAAAAATATTTAATTTTAAAATTATACTAACAAAATTTTAATTAAAAATTTAAATATTTTAAGTGACTTTAAGTTTACATTAGTGCTATAAATATATTATTTAATGGCTTTACATTTACATTGGTACTATAAATACTATTTAATGAATAATATTCTTGAAACTTTCTTATAATAAATTAATAATATTAAAAAAATTGACCAGTCAAGAAAAAAAAATCTTTGTATCAAAACTTTCTAATTTATCTTTAAGAAAATTTGAACAGTCAAGGAATCTCTCATATCAAAACTTTCTAATTTATCTATTTCCTATATTCTAACCCATTGATATCATCTCTCTTGATATGTCCTATCATTGCCTCACTCTTCTTCCACTTCTCTCCTTATTTCTTCACTTATCTCCTTTCTTTCTATTTCTCTTTTGTTCCTTCCATAATATTATTTTAACGTTTGTTTTCAATTTAAAATTTCTTTCATTTCATATTTTAGATTGATTGAGGAAGAGTTTATGTTCACTTTGGCTCTTTTGAGGACATCAATATTAGGTAAAAATAATATGAGATTGATCAATTGATCCCAATTTTTTTTTTCATTATTGTTTAATTAATCTTAAAAAAAATTGTATAGATTTAAGAAAGAGAATTTAGAAGTTACAAATTATATTTAAAGACATACCAAAGGACAGGATCGAAAGATAAATATAATAACATAATAGGAGACCTGAGACTCTACCATATTGTCTTGACAAACATGATTTATCTTTTTAACTTAGACTTATTTTATATTTATATACTTATAAGTTATGTTGAGTGTGATATATATTATTTGCAGTTAACTCGGATAGTAAAAATTTACAATCAAAAGATATGTGTATTAATATGGTAATTGAACAATTAAAAGGTCTTCTTTCACTTTTTGAAACATATAGAGAAAATGGATTTGAAAATGCATTTATTTGAAATTGGTTTTGAAATGGATGAAAAAAAATATTGAGAATGAAGTTATTAAATCACCTCAAGAGTCATTTAGAATTGATTATTTTTATTTTTTTTTATATACTGTATATAGATAAAGCAATTGCTAAACTCCAAAATAGATTTGAACAATTTAAAATATATGAAGATATTTTTGGTTTTTTGGTTTTTTATTTAGTATTAAAAATTTAAAGTTATTGGGTTGTGTACTTTTGAAAGAAAAATGCTTAA
>Ga0099824_1001578_pt1 | contig 32275 bp, 8 predicted proteins | sample SiratrowhiteBW_FD_76837 | JGI IMG/M metagenome (GOLD analysis project Ga0099824, IMG submission 76837) | Root nodule microbial communities of legume samples collected from California, USA - Siratro white BW | ecosystem: Host-associated > Plants > Roots > Nodule | place: USA: California... | reverse complement strand
CACCAGAATTTTCAATCACATTTACTTTTTACTCCTCCATGTAACTAATTTACAACCTCGAAACATTCACTATGTTATGGTTCGAAACCAAAGATCAAGACTACTTAAGATTGCAATAAGGCCTTTCTTATTTAGTTTTGAGACCATCAAGTATGATCTTCATCCATGCTAATTTACAAATCCTTGGGTCATAGTGGAAAATCTACTTCTGCACCAGAATTTTCAATCACATTTACTTTTTACTCCTCCATGTAACTAATTTACAACCTCGAAACATTCACTATGTTATGGTTCGAAACCAAAGATCAAGACTACTTAAGATTGTAATAAGGCCTTTCTTATTTTATACAACTTATTTCTTCCATTAATGAAATCGTATCTATGTGAAATATATGCACTTTTATAAGGCTAAAAGCTATAGCTAATGGTCATAGCTCAAGTATTTCTACTTAAAAGTATAGTAGCTTAAGTGTTATGATTCAGTGGTGAGTTAACCCACTTGACCTACATCATGCTACAATTGATGAGACTTGAACAATCTCCCATCAACAATTATTCCTAACGATTTAGCTTGTGACATTGACTCCGATACCAATTGTTGGATCAGGTGCTTACCACTAGACCAAAAGTTATAATTAAAGGTTGTGACACAACTCTTTCTATTTAGAGGCATAACAACCCAGATGTTACAATTCGATTGTGATATGACTCACTTGACTTCAATTCGATTGTGATATTGCTCACTTGACTTCTGTTACGGTATAATTGATACAATCTACAACAACCTTTTCCTTTAAATATCTATGCAAAATAATATTTTTTTCTTTGAAGTGGTGCAACTTTCTTATCAAAGTGAGGTGTCAGCTCAAATAATCATGACTATATACATTTTGCCATTGGAGCAAATGTCTCTTCATAATCAATCCCACATGTTTGAGTGTATCTCTTAGGAACCAATCTTGCCTTATATTGGTCTAGGGAGCTATTGGACCAATTTTTTTACAGATTATATCTATCTGCAATCTATTGGCCTAGCCTTTTATCTTTGCTAGAAATAAAAGAAATATTATCTTAGAATATTTTAGATTATCTTATATGATCTCTTAGGATTATTTTTTCTTTTAATTAGTTTTTTTATAATTATAGGAATAGCTGATTAGAATATGATTTATAGGCATGTCATATCATGTACATAAGAATAAAATCTCGTATAATTATTCGTATTGATTGTCTTTGGGAAGTTCTACATTGCTTGCTTCAGTTCTTGGGGTACAACTTACATATATGTAGGATAGCATCACTTAATGGGAATTGGTTTTAAGATGAAATCTGACATGGTATCAAAGTGTATAGCTCATCTTGGTACTTGCCTATTGTAGGAGGTTCGCTTGGTTTGTTAGACATTTATGGAGGGAGGGTGTTAGGAATTCTCTTATCCCTTACCTTAATTATTGAAGTGCGATTGATATATGTGTTGGAGAAATTCGCTTAATGTTAGTTGATTTTAAGATAAAATTTGGCAGTCAACTTATTGAACCCGTTTCTCATTCTTTAAGGCTTCTTGTATTTGATACAGGGTTGAGATAAAACTGTAATGTTGCACAGCACAGTGTTTAGTGTACATAAACTAGGATATTGGATGTTTAACAACATGCATCTTAGGGTAATAAGCAAGTCACGAGGAATAAATATCTAGAGACTAAACAATGAGTGCTTATCTCTAGCTTAGATGATTGGGGTTGTTTTGGGTCAGGTTGGGCTCTTTCTTAAATATACGATAATGGTTTATTGACTTCATTCTGAATTGGTTTAGATGCTTTTAATATGGTATGAGTGATATTACCAAAGCAAAATGCCCTACCTTGGGTAGGAAGAGAGACAAGGGTAAGAGGAAAAGACTCACCAGACTCAGGATTCAATAGGAGACTCAACTTTTATACACTCCTCCTATTTGCAACTGAGCTATAGTCTTCTGAACCTAACACTTCTGAATGACTTACCCTTCAACCGCTCCTCCCATTAGGCCAGGCTGCTTCCCTTTCAACCATAACTTAACTTACTAATTGATTGCTTCTATGTATTCAATTGTCTAACTTCCTGGGTCCTATTTTTTATAATACTTTATGGTTGAATTATTTTCCTGCCAATCTGAAGCTGTCTTTCTATCTTCATTCCTATTCCTTCTCAAGCTTACAACTTTGTTTCCTAAAAATGGCATGTTGAAATAAAGTATTAAAAATTCCATTTTGACCTTCTTAAAATTAAAGAGAGTAAATTGCTGACTAATCAGCAATAGTGACTGTGCAGATTGATAAAATCTCCTTAAAGCTACAACTAGCTTACTGCACTTTGATTGTATTCTTTACAACCTATTTAGGAATGGTTATTACTTGTTGTTTTCAATCGCACTGCTTTTTGAATCCTTCAAAATTCTTTTTCAACACTTAAACAGCAACAAGAACTGCCTATTCCTGCTTCCTTAATCATATCATGAACCTCCTTAATTATTTGTTGCTGTATGTACTATCAAACTAACACTTTTTTCCTTTTTAGGATCTCAAATCTATATAGTTATGACTTCAGCATTGAATTATTTGTGGGAATAACTAAAATTCGTGTGGTGCATGTCCTTACATGAATTTTTTTGTTTTATTTAATAAGCATTTAATATATGTTAGGGGCAAGTTGCAAATGTTCTGATTGTATGTTATTGTCTGATTTTAATCCGATCAGAAAAACTACTTGGATGTTTATCACTACGAATCTTGGGGTGGATCACTGATTCCAACATATACTATTGGTCAACAGGTTTGCTTTGGATTATAGCATCAGATTTTATATAACATTCTTGTACTAGTGATTGATTACTTTGTTGTATTGTTTTGTCGTATCATATCGGGGATAGAAATGATGGCAAAATTATCCAAACGTAAAATGTTTCATGTATTACCTCAAGTATCTATTTAATGTGCGATAACCTTGGAGAAAGTTGACGTTTTGTTGCAGCAGAGTTATGTGTGAAGCTCCACGTGTCATTTTCCTGATCAGTTGGCATGCTAGACATCAACGCACCAACATTTGGGGGGAGTGGGTTTTATTCTCCTTTATTTATTTTATAATGAGGGTGTTTGGAATTTCTATTAGTAGTCTTTGCCTATATAACTGTAATGTAATTTTGATCAATGTAGGATAATAAACATAATATTTTTCTCCCAAAGTTACTCTTTGTAATAAGACTTCTGTGATCGTTTTTCTCTAGGCTTAAATTTTGGTATTGAGCTAGACTATGCTCATTTCTAATATGGCATTAAAGCCTATCCAACATCGATGTTGATGGTGTTAGGCCATCATAGATGCCAGCTCGCAACTTCACACTTCCAATGTCCAGTCGTAGCGGTGAGGGTGTGGGTCTAAGATGTTACACATTCACTTGGATTATGGTTCATGCAGCTTTTATACTCTTAGACTCAATTTTTTTATACTTTTATCTATATATTATAGATGTAATATCTGGGTTTATGTTTCAATGTATGCTATTTGCATCCGAGCTGATGTTAGAGTAAGGTACGACAGGGGGTGTAGGCCTTATTCTGAGCCTGCTGGAGTGTATCTTTTTCTTTCTGTCGGTTGACAGTTAGGTTTCTATTACACTTCAATTACAATTGAACCCTTTTCTTATTTTCCTTTGTAGATTCTTGTATTACAGTGTATCAAGACATACAATAATACATTTTTACCTTTCTTCTATCCTTTCTCATTTTCTCAAAAAATCCAAGAAGAATAGATATTCACGGAGGTGCTACTTATATTGCAGTTCATTCCAACAACATTAATCCTTGATTCAGGAGTAACCCGACCACCACCACTTTTGAGTGAAGCTGATTTGCTGAGTTGTATGGACAAGGTGAGAATTATTTAGAATCTGACTGACTAAAAATTTCATACTTTGTTGCGTGCAAGTCCAACTGTGTCATTAGATAATGACAATTGTATATTTATTGTTTTTGTTTGTTCTCAAAGGAGGGTATTGGTACAGATGCTACGATGCATGATCACATCAAGAAGCTACTTGATCGATTTTATGCAACTAAGGATGCCAACACTCGTTTCACACCAACTAATCTTGTAAGTTCATACTGTCAATTTGCAAGAGAAAATTGTGACTAATAATCTCCATGTCTTGTGATATTTTTTTCTTTGGCTGTCTCGACTTTTGTTTACTTCTGTTAAGAAGAGTTACTATATAAGCTTATTAGGCTAGAAGAGGATGTTGTGAATAATATTTATAGGTCATTATACGAAGATTTCACTTAATAAAACCAATTCTGTCTACACTATTGTAGTATTATTCTACAATTGAATATACTGACCACTGAATGTCTATATTAAGTTGTCAACCATCTGGTTAAATTAACAGTTATAGAAGGCTTTACTTTGAACATTAAGAAGTTGACTGTGACCCACACATATAGGTGAACTAATTAATATATTTACAAACTTACTAGCAATTAGAATCTTTTTTTGTCTTCCTGCATTTAATTTTTCAACAATTAAATATACAGTAACCTGAACAAAGAGTTAATAATCTATCACGGGAGTCTGCTTTAAAGAAATTTTCACTATAGCATGACATTAAGTCTTGCTATTGTCTATTGTTATTAATTTTATTATCTATAGAGCATTATAGCTGCACAACAGAGCGATATGGGATTGGACATGATTATTAATTTTATAGATATGCTTTAGCTGTATCCTTATGTTTTTTACTTGCATAAAAATAGAAGTAGATCAATATAACAAAAAATTGAAAAGGTTTACCTCCCTATGAATATTTTCATTGTGTTAATACTTGAAGAATCTTCTTTTTTCATTACCATATATAATTTTCAAAGATGCACTTGCACTGGCATAAACAGAAAAAAAATGATGACATTTTTTCATATCACATTGTTATTAGTCACGAGCTTGATATTATTGTAGGGTGAGGCACTTGTTATGGGATATGACGACATGGGGTAAGTAATTCTATTCATTTTAAAAGTGTCTCTAATCTCATATATAATCTTATTAGTATATTGTTGATCTAACTTGGGTGGATTTCTATATTCTGTCAGTTAGATGCAATCATTTGTTTTTAGAAAAAATTAGGAAAGAAAAAGAGGAATCATTAGTAAAGATATTTCAAGTTTAAGAACAATTAACCATTCAGCTAAAGGTGTTCAATATATGGTTCGTCTTAATAATGTTTCGGATGATTAATGATGTTCAAAGTATGGTTAATATTAATCCAGCTATTATCTCAAATAGTTATTTTGGTTGTATGTTGTTGCTAAAGTGGAAATCATTTGTCAAATAATTGATATTTTGTAATTTGAATTCCTTGTTTGTGGTTGAATCCATAATGTGATTTTCACATTTAATGCCTTGTCCTTTGCCTCTACTGAGCATGCTGTTTTCCTCGATCTGCATTCTACCTTGTGACACTGTTAACCTAACTTAGACTTTATTATGCCTTTGCCTTTTGCTAACGTTGATGGTTCAGGTATAAACTCTGGAAACCTTATCTTAGAGCAGTTATGGAACGTGACATGAAATTTGTTAGTGAAGGAAATAAAAGCAAAGGTGATGTTTTGGCAACTAGCTTGCAGCTGATGGAAGCTTGTTTCCTAGATGTAAGGAATTATTTGGTCTTGCTCAGTTGCTTATAAGTTAATACTTATTATGAATGTTTGGTTATTCAGAAGATCTGTAGTCCCATGCAAGATATGTTAAAATTGCATATTTTGCATTGTTATTTCAAAACTTTCTATGTACTTTTAGATTGGGGTTGCAAACTGTTGTAGGTGTCTTGGCATATAATAGTCACAGGTCAAGATAATAATAATGATTGATTGTTTGTTTTATAAAGGTTAAATTAATGTGTTTGTCTCGTAACTTTTTGATACTTTTTTTAATAGGTTTCTTACTAGGATTCTGCAAATTACAGACTTATTTCCAAAGTTTCAAATAGTTTAGGGACCAGTTTTCTTGTTTAATTGTTTTCTAGGTCCTTGAAGTATTTGAGAATTTTACTATGGGCACCTGTACTCTGATAGAACCCTAGTGAGGGACTTATCAAGGACTTTATTTACAAAATTCTATAGGGACTTGTAGTATGCAATGCCTCGCGCAGGAAGCTCAGTGACGAGTCCATGGTTGCTGGTAGGGTTGTACTTTTTTTGGATGAATTGCAATTTTGGTCCCTTTATTTTTATTTTTTTTGGTTTAATCCCTGTATCTTAGAACTCAGCAATTTCAGTCTAATTCTTAATTTTGTATGTTTTTTTTCGTTTATTTTTATTCAACTGAAATATATATCAGATATACTCGTGTAGAGTACTATTCAGAAATGATTTAAATTATTAAAATGTAAAAAGTAAAAGAAATAAGCATATACAAAATTGAATATTTGATCAAATTGCGTATTTCTAAAATAGGGAACTAAAACCATGGAAAAAAATAGGGAGATTAAAATCGCTAATCAGGAATTAAAGGAATATTAAAATTGTAATTTAGCCCTTTTTGTATCTAATGACTTCACGGAACCAAACCTGGCGGTCGGTTGACTGGCCTTTATCCCTATTCTTTGACAACCAGAGCAACTTAAAGCTTTGGATTTGAAGCTAAAACTGTAGGGAGTACAACGGAGAGTTGAGTATAATTGTTATGTGATCAGCAAGTAAGCAAGACATGTCTATAGATGGGATCATTGTTATTACCTGTGTCTATTCAGTTAAGTATGACGGTAATGGATCATTATTTGTGCGTCTAATCCTTTCAGAATTATAAGAACTCGTCATTTTGTAGGGTCAGATGTGCTCTGTGCTTGTATAAAATTTATTGGTAGAGTAGTCTAACTGTCTTGATGCTTGTTGCGATGAACTGGCCTTGTGGTTTTTCTCCACACGTTATGGCATTTTTGTGGTAGGGATCATGAGCAAAATTAGAATTTTCAGTACCTTGCCATCTTTTTGCTTTTAATAGCAATTTTTTTGGTAACAACATGCACATGAGAATAAAATGATTGGTACTCAATTTACTTTTCTCATGTAGCTTTTCCATTCAATCTGCCTTTTTAATCATTTGAAATTTATCAGAACCAAGTTTATTTGGTTATGTAGATTTTGAACTTAAATGTCTGATCATCTGTAAATATATGCAGGCGAGATTGAATAAAGTGAAACTTTTAGAAGCAATGGCAATATTTTTTGAAAGGTGATTATTTACCAACCTCCAGACATATGGACTCCTTATGCAAAATGTTAATGGGTATCTTCAACCACTATTGCAGATCTAGTAGACCTGGTAATGATGATCTACATGCAACGGGAGAAGTTGTTCGACGATGTGGACTTTGTCAAGAATCAGACATGGTGCTAAGGAAAAACCGAGTATGTGTTTTAGGTAGTTGTGGTTCCGTACCAGGGGAATGATTACATTTAATTAGCAAAGTTTGGAGTTTTTGTGTTGATATTTTTGTTCTTCCCATGTAATCTTATAGGTGGCGACACTTTTGGGAATTAAATAAATGGCTCAATTATGTGCCATTCATGTTCAATTCCATCATATAGTGGTTAGCCAATGACATGAGACTAGGAGTCTAGGTGTGGAATTTAGGTTGTTGGTAGTAGTAAATAATTTTATGCCTGGAGCATGAAACATAAAATAGAAAAGACACAGTAGGCTCTATCTGGCTGATATACTTGAATTTAGGTTTTAAGTAACAAGTTTTTAATCATATCTTCTTGAATGCGGCTGCATACTTTCTTATGTGTATACTTGCTGAATTTCGTTACTTATGTGTATGAGGGTTTGCTTAATCATAACATTCATGTCTGCCTTTTGTTTATGGAATTTATAGTTTTGAAAGGAATAGGGGCATAACCTTTTATCTGATTAATTTTATATTATCATTTTACCAGGATGGCAATTTTATGGTTGGATGTTTGGGCTACCCTCAGGTTGGTTTTTTCTTTTTCGTTTTCCAGGTCCTGTTATTAGTTGCTTTGTTTTTGGAGTTGCCAGTTGCCAATATTTTGCTGTGCCCTCCGGGACAAAAGAAAGAAACACGCAAATAAAATTAAATAATTTTTTAATTGCTCCCCATTATTTTGTAACAAACTGGTATCAGAGTCTGTATCATCTTGGTGACTGACGAGTACACCTGGTTCAGACAATGTGGGTAATTCGCCAACGATCTTCTGTCATTGTGTAAAATGAATCAACCCCCTTACAGCTTAGTTACTGTTAGATTTCAATTTAACACCAATTAGTAGGGGATGAGGGACTTCCTAACATACCCCCTCAAAAGATGCCTGCCGAACTAGACAATTACCTAGATGAGCTATAGGCTCGGATAACATTTTAGATTTTAGCTTTAAAACCAATTGTCATTAAGTAAAGTTATCTAACATATATATAAGGTGAACTCCAAAACTTGAGGCAGCCGATGTTGCACTTCACAACAGTTACATGCATTCATATCTCAACGAGTAAGTGCTATCTGTCACTTGGTTACATGAAAAAGAGTAATCTGCTGCTGTACAAGAATATAAAATAAATAACAGGGAGTAAACACTCTTTAACTTTGTGAGATAACAAGGACTATCTGTGCACCGATAACTTGGGACGTGTAAACACCATAAATTTCATTAGTTTATACTTAAGATGCATAGCCCTATGAATACCTCTTCACATTGATTATAATATTTTGAAAATAAATTCGGCCCCATTGTCCTATATTTAAATGTATTTTTTATAGTAGGCATCTTTGAAAATCAGATAGATTTCCAATTTTTATCCTCTCCATATTCAATTTAACCGATTTATGAAAGTTGTGTGGTTTTCTTCCCTTGTTGCCTGTCTATTTCTTTAGATCACAACTGATAGGTGCTAATATAAATTTGATCTCTATAACAGTGTAGGAATGCTGTGTGGCTCCCTGGATCACTATCAGAAGCAGTTGTGACCACCAATACGTGCAATATTTGTACTCCTGGTTTGTGACTTTATTTAATCAAGATACTAATGCGGGATTATGGCTTTTTTCACTTTTTTTTTGTTGCAACCGGGGTCACGATAGGAACGACGATAAAGAGAAATAATTATTGAAAATAGAGGAGTCGTCATTATAGTTTATTATGAAAAAAATCGAAGATAAGATTATAGTCTGCAAAATCAGATTTAGGATTCGGGAGTCAGTTACGTGTGGAGAATGTATTAGCACTCCTACAATGCCTGTCCTGAGACAATATCTTTAATCAAATAAATAAAATGAGTGTGTTTTTTTAAAATGTTTATTTTTTTAAAAAAGAGAAACAAAATTGCAAGTAAAAACAAAAAAAAATATACTTTTTTTTTTATTTTTAGGATCTGACAAGGGTTGACCTTGCTCTTATGTATTTCCATCCATGATGGAAAATCATAATTCACATAGTTTTAGATCATCTTGTTTCACTTCATCGTAATTCAACCCATTAGCAACACAACTCTTGGACAATTCCTCAGAAGTCGTGGACTTTGTATCATCTTCATACCCATAAAGGTGCCAATTCTGACAGAACCATAGTCTGCATCTCCAACGCTATGTCTTATTCCAGAATCAATTTCCAGAAACGGATATGGCTGGGAATGTCTACAAGACTAACAGTCTCCGTAGGTTGGCAAACCATAGCAAGAAGTTTGTTGGCTTCACCACATGTTGAAGCCATCTGGTCCATGACATCGCAAGTAGCTCCTACAATGTGGTTTTCCACCTTAGAGTATGGCCAGTTCCCTTGGGCTAATATTTAAGCCATGAGCAGCTGCAATAGCAGACATACTACTTATATTGAGTATAGAACTAAACATATCGAGGCGGATGGACATTTTATTAAGGAGAAGCTTGATAATGGCTTGATTTTGCACCCTATATGTTTTCACTTAGAGTCAACTTGCAGACATACTCACTAAAGGTTTGAATGGCATTAACTTTGAAAGAATTATATCCAAGTTGGGAATGGAGAATACCTACTCACCAGCTTGAGGGGAAGTGTCAAAATCATGTTACTCTTATATTTTAGTAAGTTTTGTAGTTTATCCTTGATGTAATTTTATTCTGTATCACAACTGTATCTTTATATTAATATTAGGATTATGTATTTATGAATAATCTCACAATCATAGGGATTTGTCTCTCCCTAGGATCAGCTGTAAATATTTCCTAAAATAGTCAGTAGGCTCATGTATATATAGGTCCAATGACCTCATAATTTAATAATATAGAAGAATATATTATTCCTTCTAAATGCTGAGAGTGTTGCTAATGGGTTGAACTATGATGAAGTTAAACAAGATGATCTAGAGTTATATGAACTTTGATTTTCTGTCATGAATGAAAATACGAGCAAGGTTAACTCTTGTTGGGTCTCAAAAGTTAAAAAAAAAATATTTTCTTTAATTTTACTTGCATTTTTGTTTATTTTTTGGAAAAAATAAATATTTTGAAAAACTATACTCGTTTTAGTCATTTGATTAAAGGTACAGTCTTAAGACGGATATTGTGGGGGTGCTAATACCTCTTCTCCACACGTAAAACCGACTCCTGAATCCTAAATTCAGTTTCGTACACTATAGTCTTATCTTCGATTTTCTATCACAAATGCAAAATACATAAAGGCAAGGTCAACTTTTGGGCACCAAAAATTAAAAAAAAAAATTCTTTGTTTTTACTCATTTTTTTTTTCTTTTTTCAGAAAAATAAATATTTTGAAAAATCACACTCATTTTATTCATTCGATTAAAAGTACCATTTTAGAACGGACGTTGTGGGGTGTTAATACCTTCTCCATACGTAACCAACTTCTGGACCCTAAATCCGGTTTCGCAAACTATAGCTTTATCTTTGATTTAGCTATGGTGACGATTTTTTCTCTACTTTCAATTATTGTTTTTCTTTATCGTTGTTTCTGTTGTGACCCAGTTGTGACGTTTTTGATAGAATAATAAAGCCTTGAATTTAAAGACTATGAGCACTTATTGAAATCATACAGATTTAAGTGGAATAAGAAAAAAATAGAGATTTTGAACAATATTATTTTCTTGAATATGATGATGTGATGGAAGTGATATTGTGCAGTGCTTTGAAGAAAAACATCTTAGGAAATTTGAGATTTACACAGATTTGTGTGATTAGGAATATCCCATGAATCAAGGAATCTTAGAGTAGAGTAGGGAGATGCTTTGTTTCCTAGAATACCAAATTAGCTTTGAGAGTGTTGTTTTACTGTGTTGTACTGTATTTTTTCAATGCTTAGTACTGCAGTAGATCTCAAAATAGTTGTAATTCTAAATAACCTAAGTGCTAGTTAGAATTAGTTAGCTGTTTTAGCGAGATTGAATTCATTTTCACAAATACTAAATTCTCTCTAATTTATTTATGTTTTAGTGATCTTAACCGTCTCTTGTTTTACATATTGTTGTCATATCTGATTACATAAAATGCTACAGGTCCTGTTTACTTAATTCAGTTCAAGTTTAGGCGGCTGGAAATTCCACCAAACTACAGCGTCGATCATTTGGGTAGGTGCATCTCTGCAAGATCAGATTTTCCACCTGATTATTTGATATCTGCCAAAAGTGAAAAAGTAGACTCAAAATATGCAAAAAGATTCATTTAACTTGTTTGTTCATTCACAAATATATGATGACTCAAACCCCTTTTTTAGTCAAAATGTTTTTGTTTAACTAATCCATGTGATATGATAGGTTGCATTGGTGGCTGTGACGAGATTCTTTCACAGTTGACGGAAATATGTGGCAGGGGATCTCGCATGCCAGGTCTGTGTGAATGGCTAAGTAATTATTGGAAACTCTATTAAAAATATAGCTGGATTGTATCAGTGCAAGGTGATATTGTGTTGACCAATAGTTATAAAGATTTAACGTAAAAAAACTTATAAGATAACCCATGTAAATATGTCATTTTTCAATACTAAATTTGAGTGGATTAATGACATTTTTAGGGGACGGTAACATGTATTTTATGGATATTATTAAAATTCTTTAGCTAGTTTTTACCTTTTGTTTTTCTTTTAATCTGCAGCATGAAGTATGTTTTATAATTGTGATCACAAGCCAGTGACTGGGGACAGGACAGAATACATGTTTTAATGTGTTTGCTGCCATTCCCAAAGTTTCCATGAATAAATATTGGAATACTCACAATATACCTTATCATGTTTTCCAGCAAGACCTCGAGGACCGACTGCACCAACGAGCAATGCCCAATATACTAACCCACGACAAAGACCTTGTATGAACTGTCAAGAAACAGGACATTCTTCTAATGATTGTCCTTTACGCTCTGGGAATATCCGACATCGTGGAACAAGTGAACATAGCGGTAAGGTCTCTGTAGATTTTAAAATCCGATGCCGGTTTAGACAGTCTTGAGAAATAAATAAATGTGGTTCTTGGATATATAGAGTTGTCACTGGTATATGAGCAAATGCTTACAGTGAATCATGATTCATGAATGTATATAATATTACTGACATTGATTTTGAAATATGTGGAGATGGATTATTGAGGAGTTTACTATAAAAAGGTTTGTATTAATTCTATGGGCTTGGCCTGACATGTGATAGAATTCGTTACACAAGGATCATTGTGTATTGGGAAGGCCGGGAGCTATTCATTGTAATCTTTCATCTATTATGGTGAAATTTCTGTTTTTACTCTGCATATTGGTCTACGATTTATTGTAGCCTGTCGGTCTAACCACAGAAAGCGTGAGGACACAATTTCTAACCACGTATAAAGCTTTGGTTCTGGAATCTTTCTATTAGTCTTTTCCATTTTCAACATTCCTTGTATCTCTTTTGTATTTTAGGCATTTAGTAGATACCACTCAACATATTTCATATTTTTGCCTTTTCCTCTCTTTCTCTATTTTCTTTTCATCAATTCTTTTTTATCTGGATTGCCCTACAGTGTTTTGGTTATCAACCTTCCAGGCCCTAGAAACAAATGTGTTCAGTCCATGGCAACCTATGTTATAGATAATCAGTGTTAAATTTTAATGTTTTACTTATTTCTATATGTCCTCACCACTCTAGCTCAAGTTAGGGTTTGTGGTCATAACTTGGGTATATTTTTCAGTTTGATGTTAAAACTGACTTATTTCCAAAAAGTAATCTTAGCTTGGTGCATCATGTTTGGAAATCTTGTTCTTCTTTTAGCATGCTTTTTACAGTCATTTAGCAGCTGTCAAAATTGAAATTTAAAGCTTTGCATTTTATAAACCATTAAACAATGCAGGGGAAGCTTCTGTTTCATGCAGTTCGTGTGGAACACCATGTATTTTGAGAACTGCAAATACAGCAAATAACAGGGGAAGGAAGTTTTATTCATGTCAATCACAGGAATGCAACTTCTTTGTGTACGTAAACTCTTGAATTTTTGTTGTATGATTATATTTCAGCCTTTTCTGCTATATTTAACTTGGGTAGTATCTGAAATATGAGGAATTTCAACATCTTTTGTTTATATCTGGACTCTTGACAACTGAATGATTAACCTGCCAACCTCTTTCTCTTAGGCTGCTTTTCATCTACACAAATAGCTCAAACTGGCATTTATAAATTAGATTTAAGTATTTCCATCGCTCACCATTACATAATCTGTGAGTCTAATTTTTGAAGATGCATAGACTCTTTATTTTGAATTATGAGAGATTTTTTTTTTTTTTCGAACAGTTTAGAGAAATGAGCCATATTGCATGGTTTTGAGATAGTTATTTGTTTTTATAAGCCTTATCACCCCTGTCACAGATGGGAGGATAGCCTCCAGGATGGAACTGGAGGCAGAAGTGCCACACGTTCAAATAGTATTCCATCCTCCAATCCTAGGCGAACTGCTGGACGTGGATCTCGTGGTAGAGGTGGCCAGACTGGAGCTCATACTGCTGCCACAACATTTGTTTCCGCAACCGGAGATCCTATTTCGGGTAGAAGGTGCTTTAGGTGTGGTGATCCATCTCACTTTGCAAATGTCTGCCCCGAACGTGGTGTCTGATCTCTCCTCATCTATTCATCTTAGCTGTATATATAAGGAAAGGTTGGCATCAAGAACCTTTCTGCTTTCGTTTTCTATTATTATGCATGTGCTTGAATAGACACTGGGAATATAGTGTGTCAAATTTTGTGCATGCATTACCAAAACTTGTGCTGATTCTAATATGCCAATCTTAATTTTCAAATCTTTTTTTATTCATTCATCAATTATTGTATAAAGGAACTTCTAGCATTAGCTTAACTTAAAATAACTGAAGAATCTATTTCAATTGGATCTCCTTTGCTTATGGACAAGTTGTAGTTCCCGAATTCCATGCTTTTGGAATACAATTTTGCCCTTGAAGCCTTTTGATACACGGTATTGAGAGGGATCAATGCCGGTTTATGATCTTCTATTGGTTGGGTGATGTGTAAATATCATTGTAAGCCCTCGTGGAATCCAGCTGAAATGGATGTCTTAAACTTTGTCCCCACGAAAAAAGCGTTTTGTGATGCTGCATGCTTCATATTTATTTATTCATTCAAGAGTGAATGACAACCGCTTATGCTCTACAATGTCATAAATTATAGACTTTTTGTTCTATTTCCATCACCCAGTATGTACTATATTCTGTAATATTGAAATAGGTCCAATCGTTTTCAAATCCTGAAACTTTGGTCACACCGACTGTTTGTCGAGCACATGGTGGTTATGCTGTCACGAAACAATCCCTTTGCCAAATCTGGAGGGAGCATGTGCGAGGGCGAGATCATAACAACTGTTTGACTGCAGCTAAGGAGGGAACATTCAATCCATACTTAGCGACGAAGGCATAAATCGTGTCCCAATTTTCGCCCAGTGTTTTATGGTGTATGCATTAATCCAACCAAAGCATATAAGTGGCACGGAAATTGAATCTGCATTGTTGGCTTAATTTAATAATGCAAAGCCATCGAATTACTTTTTCTGTATGAATTTATTTTTTAGAGTTATTCTAGCCTCTAGTTAGGTGGTTAATTTTCAAATCATGTGCGTATGGGCTTCAACGATTTAAACAGAATAAGAACACGTCATCTTCTTTGGGTACATAAACATGTTGCCGATTTTTCACATAGCAAGCAACCAGAGATTCACATGTTCACGATATCTTTAGATGGAGAAATAATGTTCGCAATATTTCGTAGCATAGTTCTAAATGATTGGCATTCCTCGAGGGTTTGAGACTTCACCGAATGGATGCTGTTTGAATGGAATATTAATTTCCAGCCAAATGAAATCATTCAATGTAATTAGCTCTCTTCATCTTAGCCCCATTACCTTAAAAATCTCTCTAAATACCCATGCTAAGAATTTGGAGAAAAAAGAGGTTTTTTTACCTAAAATAATCCTTGGACAAGGGAATTTTACATAGAAAGTAAGTTTTCCATTCTCTTAATCTAAAGGTTAGAAGTAAATACAACTTTCTAGAGTCATTTATATCTCGACTACACCGGTGATCAGTTTTCCAATATCTCCGTACTAGTTTTCTAGAATGCCTAGTGTTTAATTTAAAATAGAAACTCCTGAATACTATTTTGTATAGAAGCATGTGCATTAGGACAACTAGGGAATAGGAAAGACAACTTGGAGTTTTGTTTAGGAACTGGATATTGGACGGTGTACAAATAACGTGGTGCAGATAATAATCTTTTAGCAATCCAAAGGGTCGTACAGATAATTATTCTCATTAATTATTCATATAGTAATTCTATATGTCTTCTACAATATTTTTTTTCTTTATTTCTCATCTTACTCCATACTATTTCTTTTCATTTGTATTTTATATATAACTTTTGTGCAATTTCTTTGTTAATTCAATCTCTTCTCAATGAAAGTAGGTAACCGAGGGGTGAGGTTTAAATCATAGCTTATGATGGCCAGAGTTTGTCCTTTGGGTTCAAGGAGTGCAGTTTCGACCATACTGCCACCCAAGGTAGTGGGTATCATAATTTTCAAGCAGAAAGATTAAAAGTCTTTCCCATATGCTCTTTTTAGAATATTGCAAATGTCCCTTTACCTTTTTGTATTCTCTGCTATTAAAGGCTAACTTGCTTTTTATTATTATAATTTTAAGCTTGACTTCAATAGTGGTGCATGGAATTTGAAGGTAGGGAAAAGGCATCAAATGAAACCCACCGCTACCCCAAGGTTAGGTGCATATAGATGTAGATGGTTTAGCCCGATTCGTAGAGGACAAATAATATCCGCTTAGTGTGAGCACTTCTAACACGTGAAATAAATAAATATATACAGAGCTAACTTTATCTTACTACGAACATAAACATAGAGTTGCCTAGATCCATCGGAAGGAATAAGGCCTTTCCATTTTAAGAATAAAATAAGCCATTTTAGTCCTCATAGCTCACAAAAGTTTTGTTTAAACTTTTCTAAAAATTATATGCTTCATTTTTATAAAACTAAAATATTTAACTTTTCTAAAATTACAAGCATGGCTTTCACTAGGATATAGATCGAGGAACCGTTACAATGTTAATGCAATAACTTTGAGAGTGAGTTTGGCTCACAACAACTTCAATTGAAACTCTTCACACGATGATAACAAAAGTTATTAGCGTTCCAATATTCTTATTTATTTTAAACAATTCAAATCTATTTCAAAGTAAGTCGTCTTTGCAGAAAAAAAAAAAAGAGTAAAATCCTATTTTAACTATATAATAATATTAATGTAAATAAAAAAAATCTTTTCATAATTTGGTTCATTATTTTATGAAGAAAGGATGCAGACTTATATATCATTGATTGATATAAATTTGCTATAAACCCGTTTAATAAAAATAATAATTATTGTAGTAGTAATTTGAATTTGTATTTATAATACAGTTTTTTATGTGTACAATTAACTATAATAAAATTAAATATAAGATTTTATTCAAACTAATTAAATATGAATGTAGACTCTAACAATTCATACTAAATCATCATGAGGAATGTCTAAGTGTGCGGTTGTAATGTTAAACTTCATATGCTATACGAACAACTAGAGTAATTTTCTAACCTTGTAGAGTTGCAAAGCTTATGTATCGCATTTAACAACTATACGAAATATAAAATCTATTATTTAAATTACATAGTAGGTTTTCAGAATTTTCGTCAAATACTTATTTGTAACCATACAAAATTTATTATTATTTTTTTTAATATTTGGTTGATGCAAGTCGTCACAAACCTCATTTCTTAGGCTTCACGTTAAGTAAATAGAGAAGTTTAATTTAATAATCAAGCTATTAAGATATTTGACCAAATTCTCTTTATTGGCTTCCATCTTAACGGAAAACAAAAAAGGACACTTTGTTTTTTTTAACCCATTGAATTAGCTTTGGATACTTCCTAACGTTACTGTGATTATTTTTATTAGAAAAAATATATAATTTGTTACAGTATCCTTTTAAACAAATGTTACTTAATCATTCTTTCAAATATAGTAAGTAATTGTTGAATTTAGCCTCTATGTATTATTTTTATTTTATATAAAGAAGTTAATACTATTTTAAAGTTACAAGGAAATAAATTGATAAAAAGAAATATTTAAAATTAATGTAATCATATACTGGACATTTTAAAAATTAGTTGAAGTGTTTACTTATTTTTTATTAAGTTAAACAAATAAATTAATCTCTATGCAGCTTGTCGGATTCTCAAATTAATTTTATATGTATAATTTATTAAATTAGTTTTCATGTGTGTAAACATTACTGGTCTAGTCTTTGCCAACATTAATTTTTAAATTATTACTGATTTATAGGTATGGAGATCAAATTAAAAATACATAAACCAAATAATCAATATACAATAATAAGAACTAAGTCAGAAAGGTTTATCTATCTATCTATATCTATATATATATATATATCGCTTTTCACTGTTGCATTTAATAGGACAACATACTCTCATGGTAAAAGACACAACATTATAATAAAAATAAAGAATGATGATGATGATTTCAAAGGAAGATATTAAAGTTATACTCTTATTTATCTTTAATGGTTTTGGTGTTCCATTACTTTATTGTTGGGACATGCTTTTAAATTTTCATGATAAAAAATTTATTGTGAGGTACTAATAAATTTCCAACAATAGTTAAATTTGTCTAGTACTCAAAGATTATAGCTGAAGTGGGGAAAAGAATAAAACTTTTGATTTTGAAGGTATCTCTGACTTCGTAAGCAATATCTGGTTTTTCCCACACTTCATTGTCCTTAGTTTACTTTTCGAACGGCTAGTATTGTATGGGTCCCTTCCATCAAAAAATTGATCTTCTAACACTTTCTTTTATAATCACGTCTCCTTCTATTGAAATGCTATACTTTTCATCAGTATAAATTAATTAAAAAATTAATGAAAATAAAGATGTCGTAATAATAAAATCCTGTGGATTGTGATTTATTTCATTGAGATTTCAATCTTAAGATGATAGGATAATACATGTTATATATTCAAATTCCACCAATGATTTAAATTGTAAAAACTTGTGGATTTTGATTTATTTCAGATTTTTGACTACACGAACCAATTATTTACTTTTTGTATAAATAGACTAAATTCAAATAAAACTTAACATTAATTAAACATTAATGTAATTAAATTATTTTATCTTGATGCGTGTTGTCAATATCACCTATTTATAATAGTGCAATTAAATTTCACATGTTGTGTTTTCAACCTTCCACTAAATTGAATTTTAAATACAATTAAGAAAGTTTTCTGTTGCAAGTTTGATTTTATTGGATGAATGAGTTTCACTTAAAATAAAACTCAATTAAAACATGTTTCATCATCTTTCCTCTTTAAATGAAATTACAAAATTTAACTTACACACCCAAATCATTATAACAAGATGATTTATATAAAAAATGAAATATACAATCTATATTACAATTCTACAATTTTAAAAGTTTTTCAGTGTTCTAATCATAATCCTAATTTTAACTCCCTTAATTGTTAGTTTAATAGATTGAATTATAATTTTAATATAAATTTTGTTATATGCACAACTATAACAATATTTTTTCATTTGAATGAATGATAGTGCATTTAATGGTGAAAGAAGTGATCCACAAATCATGGCACATGCAAAATATCTTAACCATAAATATATACACGACAAGTCAAAATTGTGTAACTTATGTGCTTTGGAAAGCACATATACTCTGGGAGGACACGTGGCAGACAACAAGTGATACTATGAAAATGAGATGATAATAACTAAGATCTTATGCTTATAACTATGTCCCAATATTTATTATGGAGTCATTCCCAAATTATTGAGTGAAAGTGACATTCACATCACCATTTTGCACCCTTATACTAAAAAATTAAAACCAAATGTAACTTTTTTTTTCTTTAATATAATAAGCATGTGACAGGAAGACAAAGACCATTCTTGAAATATAGACATTTATTAGAGTTAACCTATGTATAATCTTTATAATTTAGATTTTTATATGAGGATGGATTCTATTTATAGGTTACTTTATATATTTTGATGAAAAAAATAATAGTTTTGTATTTATTTAATCATTTAAAATTACATACATGTTATTACTTTCGGTGAACAGCCACAATGAATCTTTATCAAAAATAACTATTCTTGGTAAAGTAAAATCTCATTTAATGAAGATGTATGTTATTAATATGACTTGATTTATAGAAGATCGATGTAAAAATACAAATAATCAATTTTATAAATATTAACTTATGTTTTATATGAGTTGTTTTTATAATTCACGTATATATTATATCGGTTATTTTTTCATCTCTCACTAAAAAAACGTGTTAATATTGTGATTTACAAGCATTATTATATATGTGTATCATAATTCCTTGGACCACTATAATATTGTCCCTACAGAGTTTAAAGTGATGATCTAACTACAATACATACATTTATTATATTATATAAAATGATAATTTAATTTTTTTAATTAATATCGTTTTCATGGTATATCAAGATGTCATTATTTCTTAGTTCATATCATGTTTACGATTGACATTATTATGATAAATTTTAAAAAATAATACGCTAGTTTTGACCTGTGGTTACTGAATATTTATATTAATTAAGCAACTGATTTCTATTTCTGTAATCTTTTTTAAAATGTATTTCTTAATATCTTAATTTTTACAATTTTACAAGGCTGCTACAAATTTTCGCAATTTTACAAAATATAATAATATAAAATTATAAATAAAGAAAATTTAACACTAAGAATAATTAAACAGCAAATTTCATTACTTTTTAAAAATTTGAAAAAGTATTCCAAAAGTACTTCTAGCAAGGTATCTATAAAAAGTAACTATTATATTCCAAAACTACTAAACTAATTACACGAAATAACGTTTTCTAAAATGTCAATACATGTCTAATAAATCTTGTTGTAATGGAGCACCACTTTTAATATTTAGTATTTATATTAAATAAAAAAGATATTTTTATTTCAATAAATTTCATAGAAACCGATTTAGAACAAATATTACCAAACAAACAAAAGCCAATCATAAAAAAAAAAATAGAAGAAGCAATTAATTTGATAATTGCAATATAAACGGATGATTACTTTATCACAAATATGTGAATTAAAATGATCTTCATAAAAACATAATAAAATTAAATTAGTTAAATTTTATTAATATTTTAATCACTAGATTATTGCTTTTATGTTTAAGTGTGAAAATATTAGATAGACAACTAATAGTTAATTATTGGTCTGTTAATAAAATCACCCATGTTATTAGTAAACTATAATCTGTCTTTTTTTTTTCATTTTGGTATACTTTTCAATATTAATTCTTAAAATGGGTAAAAAAGTTTATTTACCAGGATAAATTTTGCGAACTAGATAGACATAATTTCAAACTGATCAAAATAAAAATGACATATTGAGGATTTCAATTAATAACATTAATTAAAATTATTTCTCTCTCTTCAATCATTTTTTAATTATTTAATATTATAATAGTTAAGTTTAACAAATAACAAAATGAATAATAATAATAATAATTACATAATAATAATTAATAAAACTATAACATGAATATTAAGACATATAAATTTATTTTAAATTAAAACAAAATAACATAATAATAATAATAATAATTTTAATTAAATTCATATGAATTTAATTTTGAATAATAATAATAAGAATAATTTCATACAAATTTAATTTAAAAAATAATTATTATTATTGAATTCATTTATTATTAATTATTATTATTATTATGTTAATTTATTTTAATTTAAAAATAATAATAATTATTATTAAATTCATATAAATTCTTCTTATTATTATTATCATTATGTTATTTTGTTTTAATTTAAAATAAATTTGTATGTCTTAATTTTTTATTATAGTTTTGTTAATTATTATTATTAATTTTTTTAATTGTTAAAGTAACAAACATAATGCTAAATAATTAAAAAATTATTTGTTAATTATTATTATATAATGATTATTATTATTTTTATTAATTGTTAAACCTAACAATCATAATTTCAAATAATTACAAAATGATTGTAGAGAGAAAACGATTTTAATTAATGTCATTAATTGAAATAACCAGCAAGTCACTTTTATTTTAACCAGTTTCAAATTATGCCTATCTAGTTGACAGAATTTGTCTATTTTGATAAATAATTTTTTTTCTTCCCATTTTAAAAATTAACATTGAAAAGTACACAAAAATAGAAAAAAACCACTGTAATTTTATATTTTTAATGGGCATAAAACAATACACCATAAATAAAAACATTGTTTCACCATTTTACATTATGTTCATGAATGGAAAAGAAATCATAATCATTCTCAACAAAAGTGGAGCCCTCATTAAATTGAAAGATTTGACCTCTAACTTTATTATTTGTCACTCAATTGTATATTAGCCAACTTTCATAACAATGAACCCTAAAAATGTGGCATTTCAACCTATGAATGAGTATAGCTTCAATGTTCCATGTTTTGAATTGTTATGACATTGAGACAACCATACACTCCCTACTTTTAATTCAACGCCGTTATTGAATTGTTGTCATATACTTTAAAAAGATTTGATATTTGACACAACATTTTCTCACCATTTATTTCGAAATATTACTTTTATTCGACAATACCAAAGATAATTTTTGTAAATAATTTCATGGACAAGATGGAGAAGATTTTTTAGAATATTAACTATGATAAAATCCTCTTTTAAGATAATTTTTTGAAATAATTATTATAGAAATTCATAATTCTAATATTTAATATGTTTAGTGGTTTGCGTTTAAATAAAAATGTAATTAAGATCTAAGTGAAATGTGAAACATTTCACATATATATTGTTTTTTTTAATTAAAAGGGTGAATATTGTTAGAAGGGATGACAATTATTATTTTTTTTTCAAGAAGGAAAATAATATAGATAAACAAGGAAAACTACGATTTAAAATACTTCACCGAAAGGAGTCATAAAATAAATTTACATCGATTATTTGATGGTAGATTTAGATGTGATTAGGTTAACGATATTTATTTGGACCTTTTAGCATGTTAAAAAAATGACGAGTTCTTCCTACACCTTAATAAGATTCTTCCTGTACCCTAATAAAAAAATTCATTCCTCAATTACCCTTATATGAAAATTGGATGGCACTTCTATCCGGTTGTCATTTGAAAAAAATTGACAACCGGATGAGCAGGTCATCCGGTTGCTATTTTTGTTCAAATGACAACCGGATAGCCTGTTCATCCGGTTGTCATTTGAAAAAAAATAACAACCGGATGGGGGTGTCATCTGGTTGTCAATTTTTTTCAAATGACAACCGGATGGGGTGTCATCCGGTTCTCATATAAGGGTAATTGCAGAATGAATTTTTTTATTAGGGTGCAGGAAGAATCTTATTAGGGTGTAGGAAGAACTCGTCTAAAAAAATAAGTTTGGTTGCCATTGAAATTTTAAATTTAATGTATACCCAACTCAAAATTACATAAATGATAAAACATGATGTATGGAGGAAAGAGCATATTTTTATTTTATTGCTAATTCATAATTTGGATTTTTTTTCTTATTTTCTTTATTATTTTCCTAATGTTCTTCTAAATTATATTAATTTTGATATTTTAAAATATATTTTATAAAATTTAATGTATCAAAATAGTAACTTGGGACACAGAAAAGGAATAATGAAAAAAAATATATAGTATAACATATGGTTTCACTAACTTACTATAATAAAATACAAATAGCAAACTTCAAATTGACATAAATGGATAATAAGATTAAAAACCTAAAACACCAAAGCTTAATAAAAATAAAGAGGAAAAATTTATTCTTTAATAATAATACTTAAGGAGAGCATAAGAGGATTACATTATGTTCCAGTACCTGCAATCTAAAGTCATCTTTTAAGGCATGGTAAATAATTGATGGAGGTTAACATGGCATTTATGATTTGTTACGGGTAAATTTGAGTGAAAAATTTAGTTATTTGGATAAAAGGATGGATGGTAAGAAAAAAAATAAAAGTTTATAAAAATTTGTGAGTGATATAATATGTATAGTTGATAAAATAATTTTTAATAAATAAAATTATAATAAAATTAATTTAAAATTAAATATAATTAATTTATTAAATATCAATGATAATTATTTTTTTAATTAATAAAATTATAAAAAAATATCAATTATTTTAAAATAAAAATAAAAATAATAGTTTTATAATAATAATAATTATTTTATTTTTTTAATTATTAATATTATTAATAATTATCTTATTTTATTATTATTTTATAAAATTATTGTTAATATTATTATTGTTTTATAATTTTATTATTATTTTGTTATTCACCTTATATCTTCCACTACTTATATCTTCCTCCGCAAATCTTCGCATTTATGCGAAGAAACATTTTTTCACTCCCTCCTTCTCGGTAATTATCATAAAATAATTTTTTATTTTTGATTTCTCTAACTTTCCATGCCTCCTGTCTCCTCACTTGTTTATGCCTTCTAATCCAAACAGGCCGTTATAGTAGTCCTCACATGTCCCAAAAATCAACATCCAAATTTTCCTCAGAAATTAAGGAGATCATAAATTAAAGGAATATAAATCAAACTAAAAAAAATAAAAAGGGCATAAATTAATTTCAACCTACTAATTTATTTGTAAAATATTAATAATATATTTTAAAACTATAAATTATAATATTTTAAAAATCAAATTAATTAAATAAAATTATTAATATATATATAGGTAAAAAATATTTTTTTAATTCTTTATAATATAATATATATAATTTCAATTATAGAAATTGTTTCGAGTTTAAGTACAAGTAAGTTGAGATGATATCATTAAAGTTTTTCATGCATTTGAGGTATTATTTGTTTTTAAGTTTTATCACAATTTATCCTTAAAAGGTGAGAGAGAGGGTAAAGAGAATAATTTAAAATGTTTTTAACCTTAACTTTTGAGCAATGTGACATTATTAGACATACAATAACCAGCCCTATAATTGAGGGGTAAGAAAATAAAACTTCGATCTCTCAAATCACCTTTTCATTCATGCATACAATGTTAGGGTTTCAATCTCAAATCCATTAAGATAAGGAAAGAATGTTAATGTTATAGTTTTATCCTTTAAATGCGACTCGTAAGATTAAGAGAATATTTAAATTGCCTCAACTCCTAGATGATATGAGACTATTGGACATAGTGGAACAAATGTTCATCTTTGGAACTACCTTTTCATTCTTGCAAAATGTTCTACTTCAAGTATGTCGAAATAACATTGTTAGGGTCAATTATGACATTCAAGGTATTATTTGCTTTGTGTCATGATTTTATCTTTAAAATACACCTCATAAGATTAAGGAAAAAATATGTATTTAATTTGTCTTTGACCTTGACTCCTAGGTGATGTGAGACTATTGGACATACTAGAATAAAGACTAAGGAAACAAAGGTTCATTTTTTGAACCACCTTTTTATTCTCACAGACCATGTTAATATTCTATTAAGATAACATTGTTAGTGTCAACCATTGAGTTGAAACACACCAATATTCCATTAAGATGACATTGTTATTAGTGTCAACCATTAAAGTTAGAACACCAGCATAATTTCTGGGAATGAAAAAGTGATTTCAAAGATGAACATTTGTTTCCTTAGTTCTTAATTAAGAAACTTTTTAATATATCCAATAATCTCACATTTTTTATGAGTAAAAAAAATTTAAATACATACCCATTTTTTACATTCTGAAACATTTTGTAACAATAAAATCATGATAGAGCTCTGAACTCCAAAATAAACAATACTTAAATTTATTAATTAATTATAATAATATCATCTAAGAGATAATAAGATTAGAATATAGATACCGTTTAAAAAAATTAAAAAAGATTTCAAATTAAAAAAAGTTGATTAAAATTTATAATTTCAAATATTTTTTAAAATTTGTTTAATATATATTTTTAAATGAATTATATAATTATTGTTAATAAATCCAAATAAGAAGTTTTAGTTATAAAGTAATCATCAAAGAAACATAAAACTACTGATAACAAATAAAGAAATTTTGGTTGTACGTGAAGTAGGCATAATTCATTACTCATGGAATTAGTTTGAGCTGTATTGAATTCCCATCACAACAAAATTTAATGCAATTTATTTGATTTGAATTATTATGGATTATTTTTCCAACGAATTATCGAAACCAAAATCAACCTCATAATTCAGTTGGCACGGTTGCCTTTAGTAAGTAATAATGAAGTGATTTGTGATTTTTTTTTATCTGAGAAAAAAATATACAAAAAAGTATGAACCATGAAAAAAGAAACATTTACCCCAACTAAATCATAAAATGTTATGAGAACACAAAATGGAGTCTGAATTTTACTGCGAAGAAGGAATCAACTTCTTTTCGGAAATACAAAGCTGTCGTTTTCAAGAGTGGACTCTGCAGTACAGTCTACAGTACCTGCATGCGTCTTGCTACACTCTATAACCATCTTCACGATTCACCATTCGCCACGTCATCCAGGTCTCTGATCGATAAATTATGCGATTAAGACGAGATTCAGCGCGATCACGGTCGGCACAATCAACGGTCTAGAATGAATCTGAAACGGGTCGCTGCCCCGAGAAGCAGGGTAACATTCTTCTAAGACAGTTCGACACCACGGTCCTCGAGCACGATTCGTTCTCTCTAGCCATTCCCAAGATAAAGCAACCAACACGAAAGAGAGAGAGAGAGAAAAGGTAAAGAGAGAGAGAAAAAGAGAGAGAAAGCTCGAGGAGAAGAAGAATAACAAAGGCACTCTTCCGATGAAGTTAATCGGCGACGGAGCCGATGGCCGGAAGGTACTCGTCGGCGTAAAATTAGATCCTCGCAGCCGCGAGTTGCTGACGTGGGCGCTCGTCAAGGTGGCTGAGCCCGGGGACCTCGTCATTGCGCTTCACGTCCTCGACTCAATCACTGGTTTCTCTCTCTCTCCTTTCTTCTTCATCTCTCTGTCTCTAACGCTAGTTTCGTTCTTAATCTGATTCGTGTTTTTTTTTTTTTTTTTTTGCAGAGGGGGCGGCGTCGCTGTTTTTTTTTTTGTAAATTTTCGACTCCGTTCTCGCCGTTTTTGAAGGCTTCTGCAACCTAAAACAGGTTCGTTTCGCCGTTACTTTTTTCCATTTCTGTCACGTGAAATAAATGTACTCCGTTTCGAAACTCTGAAACAGCTTTTGTGCCGTTTCAGGTGGGTCTGAGGCTTAAAGTGTGTCGCGGTGACTCGGTTCGGAAGGTTCTGGTGCAAGAGGCCAAGACGTTTGGCGTCTCCACCGTGATTTTGGGAACTTCTAAGTCTCATCACACTATTCGTTCTTCCGCGTGGGTTGCCAAGTACTGTGCGAAGAAATTGCCGAAGTGCATCTCTGTCTTCTCTGTAGATAATGGAAAAATTGCTTTCCGGAGAGAAGCAAATGGAAATTGTGGCGATCGAGGTTCTGATTTATTTTCCTTTCTTTCTACGTTTATTTTGTTTTATTTGGCGCGTTGTTGTTTGATATGTGCTTTGTCTGTGAAATGTGTTTTACTTATAGTTAGGTCAGAAAAATAAACGAGAATGATAGAGTTTTACTTTCATGGCAGAAAAATTACCCGAAGGGTCAAGTTTGTCGCCAAAGTCGTTGGTGGTTTATACAAACAAGAATATGAAGAGTTGTGGAAGTTGTGCATTGCAAGAGATTTCTGGGACTGAGTTTGAGCGAGGGTTGTGTGATGATGTTGAGAAGGGTGATTCGCTTGCTTTGGTTCCCTTTAAGAAACTTGATGATGGTCCTTGTTTTTCAGTTGTGGTGGATAACTCGAAGCATAAAACTGGCTGGTCACTGCTTCGCAATGTGTTTCATCACAAGAAGCATTCCCCAAAATCTTCCACGAAAAATACATATATTTTTCAAAGGGCGTTGCGGCAGCCCAATTTTCATTCTTCTGCTGTAGTCCATCCAGATCATAAACAAATTAGTATTGAGCAGATTGATGATTCCCCTCTCGATGCGGTGAGTGGGGCCATTGTGCCATTTGGATCTGCTACTACTGTTACCCCTCCCTCCATTAGCTATGAGTCGGGTAACCTCCCTGAGGAATTGTTGATATTACAAGAAAAATACTCATCTTCGTGCACATTACATAGTTTGCAGGAGCTTGTATCTGCAACCTCCAACTTCGCACCAGGTTAGCTTTTACTGCTTCAACTCACACTTTTCAGTTTTTATCTTGGTTGCTTGCTTTGGGATTTTTTCTGATAGGTTTTTTCTCAATTATTTTAGAGAATTTGGTTGGGAAAGGTGGTTGTAGTTATGTTTACAGAGGATGTCTTCCAGATGGCAAGGAATTGGCCGTGAAAATTTTGAAGCCATCTGAAAACGTGATAAAGGAGTTTGTTCAGGAAATTGAGATCATTACAACTTTGCGCCACAAGAACCTAATATCTATATCTGGCTTTTGCTTAGAGGGCAACCATTTACTACTAGTTTACGATTTTTTGTCAAGGGGGAGCCTAGAAGAAAACCTTCATGGTAGATATTTATCTGGCTTTGTTTTCTAGGGATTGCATAAATCTTTCATTCTCTAATTTGTCATTCTTTGTGTTTTCTGACAAAGGCAACAAGGCGGACTGTAGTGCATTTGGTTGGCAAGAAAGGTACAAGGTGGCTGTGGGTGTAGCTGAGGCACTGGATTATCTGCATAATGGCAGTGCCAAGGCTGTTATCCATAGGGATGTGAAATCATCCAATATCCTTCTTTCAGATGATTTCGAGCCTAAGGTATTGTAATAATTTTCTTCCCTTGCTAAGTTAGGTGATGACATTGTTACCTTTGAAACATCTTCCACTTGATTTCAGTTATACTTGTCCTTAAATCTATGTGTTTTCTCTTCAGCTTTCAGATTTTGGACTGGCTAGTTGGGGTTCATCTTCTTCCCATGTTACTTGTACCGATGTAGCTGGAACTTTTGGGTCAGTATCATCCCTCCTGTTCCTTCTGTGGATTGTTTACCGTTTACTTTTGATTTGCTTTTCTGAACAAGTTTTATCTGGCAGATACCTCGCACCTGAGTATTTTATGCACGGTAGAGTGACTGATAAAATTGATGTATATGCTTTTGGTGTTGTACTCCTTGAGCTTCTCTCAAATAGGAAGCCAATTAACAACGAATGTCCAAAGGGACAGGAGAGCCTTGTTATGTGGGTAAGTTTTCCTTCTCACCTATAAATTCTGCACGTAAGATTGTTACAACACCGTACTTAAAATAAATGAAATGTGGATCAATATATGAACAAGACTTCCTGCATGTACTTTATCCTATGACTTGACTCAAATGAAATTAATGACTATCCAGGCAACACCAATACTGAAAGGTGGGAAGGTTTCCCAGTTGCTTGATCCAAACCTAGGGATTGAATACGATGATTGCCAGATGAAGAGGATGGTTTTGGCAGCTCGTCTCTGCATTAGACGGGTACCTAGACTGCGGCCTCAAATCAGCCTTGTAAGTCTTTTGCCTGTGCAAAGATGCTCCATTCATTCTTCTGTTTACTTCCTTTTGAATAGCGGCCATTTTTTTTACAATGATGCAGATATTGAAACTTCTGCGTGGTGATGAAGAGGTGACAAGATGGGCAGAAGAAGAAGTTAATGCACCACAGGAACTTGATAGTTTTGACGAGGAACCAGTTCCAACTAACATACAGTCCCACCTGAACCTTGCTTTGATGGACCTGGAGGATGATACGGTTTCTATCAGTAGCACTGAGCAGAGTGTCTCTTTGGAGGACTATTTGCAGGGAAGATGGAGTCGCTCTTCAAGTTTTGACTGACCAGTTCATTTCGATACCATATTGGAATCAAATGTTTGTTTCATATAGCATGTTCGTCCATCTTAGGTTAGATTTTAAGTTCTGCGGTATCGCAGATTGGGTCTTGGAAGAGAGGTCCAACAGAAAAAAGTTCTGCCCCCCTCCTTGACTTTGTAGCTACGTCTCAATCTGTATTCCGAAAAGCTTTTAGCTGCAGAACACATCTTGGCGAGCTTTTGGGAGCAAATTCTAACAGCCTAATTCTGTAAAATTTTATAATGATGTAAATTACATATTCCACAATGAGAGATCGGTGTCTTGCTTCTTAGTTGCCTGGTGCCACTGCTTGTTTCTTTTATCTTTTTTACTGTAATAACTATTTCCATGTTTTCTTCTTGTAGTGTGAAGTTGTGAATAAACTGAGCAGTAAAAATTGAGTTTAAGGCCACTTTTGCTGGATTTAGATGCAATTCTTATAGAAGCAAATATATGGGCACTATGTATATGTATGGAGCGGTACACGGTAAGGTAGGTTACGGCTAATAAAAAATTGAGGTATGTTTCGGTTAATGAAAAATGGCAATTGTTTCCTGGGACTCCATCAATTTGTAAATGACAGTTCTGTCTTTATTAGTTTTGCGGGTGTATGAGATGTTTCTAAATCATTATTCCAGAATACAATTTTAGGTTTACGAAAAGTATTTTTCTGAACATGTTTTTGATAAGTAAATTCTGAAATATGATTTTGGATTGTGTTTTCTGTAATTTAACCTTTTAAACAAAACAAAGCTTTCTTATCCAAATCTTTCTTCACAACGGCAAGATGCAACAATCAAATGGGACGTGGATGAGAAAATGTCTGGTACACCAATACGGCCGATGAATTGCACCACATCCGATGAGTCAACTATGATTACAGAAAACCCTGATCTCTTTTATATTAATATAAAGACACACTTCTGTCCTTTTCTTTTATTCTTTAATTAATGAGCTGCAGAAAGCAATTGTCATAAAAATACAGGAATGTTTTGGGTAACTGTTTCTGCACCCCACATTTGCTTTTTACATTTCATCAATTTTTTTTTTTTTAATTTTACAAATGTCCTGTCAGAATTTTCAAAGGAGGAAATTAGGCTACACAGTTTTGTGAAAGAGCAGAAAATTGATGTTAGGTGACGGCGGACGAGCTAATAACGACGACGGCTACAAAAGATGCAGACGAGCAATGTGACGGCAGAGGAGTGATTGAAAAGCAACGGAGAAACAGTGCATATCTTGAAAAAAAATTTCTTCTTTATAGAAAATTATTTCCGTAAGTCTTTTATAGAAAAGTTTTTCATAAGGCTTAAAAATGTTTTATAAAAAACGTTTTTCGTATTAGAATCGCCGTTGGTAGCTTCTTCGCAGCCATCGTCATTGGTACCTCCTTCACCGTTGGTAGCTCCTCCGTCATAGCAGCACTTTCACAAAGTCACACAACCTAATTTCCCTTTTTAATATTCTGGCCAGAACATATTTGAAATTAAGAAAAATTGATGGGGTGGAGGAAGCAAATGTGGAAGTGTAAGAAGCAATTTCCATGATTCGGCTCAATCATACATTATAGTTGGGCCTCCCTGGATTTTTCTGGCACGAGTACTGAAAGGTAACAATCGGGCATCTTTAATAAAATAAATCAAACCAAAGTTTAAATAAGGTTAGCCAATTAAGATGAATAAAATAGAATATAAAACAAAAGGACTTGATAAGATAACTAAAAAGCTAATTCAAGGATTTAAAAAGGTTAACACCACTCAGACAAAATGAAAAGAAAATTATGAAAATTCGTAAGCGATTTAATTGATGTAATACTTTTTTTTAAATTATAAAATAATATATTGATATAATAATCAAAATATTCTGATTATTATAAATAATTATATATTAAATTTTAATTATAATCTTATTATTATTTGAATATTATTATTTTTTATGGTCATTATATAAATTTATTTTTATTATTAATATATTCATTTTTATTTTTTATTTTTTAATAATTTAATAATTTATTATTATTGTTATTATTATTATTCATTTAACATTTATATTATTACTATTACTATTTTTTATTGATATTATTATTATTTATATAACATAATAGATCATTTGATTATGTTGTATAACATTATAACAACTTTCCTTAACATCAATGGACATAATCAATTATATACAAATTTTTTAAAGTTGTGTAATTTTTATATTAAATTTCTAAAATGATGTATTTTATTCTTTTATTTATTTCTGGATATAGATAAATCGTGCAGGAAAGACAATATCATTGTGAATAAACAGTGTCCTTATTATACGAATTTTAGTTTACTAGATGAAATTGTGTAACTAAGATTTCAATTAATGAGTTAATTAAAATCGTGAGAATACTGCACCATTGTAGGATGGTTAATATTCTCCACCTATTCCTCTTTTATTTTTGCACGTCGTGTGTTGCTACTGTACAACTAAATTAAATGGACAGTTACAAAGTCATTTTTATTTATTGATAAATATGTAATGGTTGAAATTAATTTTGATTAAGTAATTGAATAACTGTGAAGTTAATTTGAATAGAAGAGTAGTTATATATTGTGAAGAAAAATTACCTAGATATAATTTAAAAACTAACAATAAATTTATTTAAAAAAATATATTATATTTTTAAGTTTTTTTTCTAAATTTATTGCTAAATTTCAATTTTATTTTAAATTATTTCTATATTAGTAACTAAATTCAAATATCCAACTTATACTTAATTTTGCTAAATATATTTTATTATTAAATTTTAATT